>Ga0210059_1014905_pt1 | contig 11417 bp, 6 predicted proteins | sample Ectturendosymbi2_FD_188042 | JGI IMG/M metagenome (GOLD analysis project Ga0210059, IMG submission 188042) | Ecteinascidia turbinata endosymbiont from Florida, USA - Sample 2 (SPAdes) (version 2) | ecosystem: Host-associated > Tunicates > Ascidians > Unclassified | place: Key West, Florida... | reverse complement strand
AGTTCAGGTACCGCCATTGTTGCGTCAGCGTCATAATACCAACCTACTAGAAATTCTAACCGGAACGCCGTACCGGCAATAATTCGTTTACCGGAACGGCGTTCCGGGCCGTTCCGGCTTACTTTCACCTCTGGACTGTAGTGTGTAATCAGGACCAACGTCATGATTGGTTATACTGACTTTGATTTGGACCAAGCCCTCGTTTTCTGCAAACATCGAACAATCGGATGTTTATAGTTCAACAGTTTGGTATAAGAATTCTCTTTCTTTGTTCGTTTTCGCTGGGTAGAGGTGCAGCGTGTTAAGATGATACTTTCTTTTTGATTAACAGGAGTTTTAAAAGCGGGCAGCACGGACGTGTTGATTGCTTGGCTCCTTTGAGTGCGCGTCTTTAAGTGCCTTGCTCAAGCGTACAGCAGCGATAACACATGCAGGTTTAGGGTGTTAAACCATACGATCCGGGACCCTCGCTTTTAAAACATTGCGTTGCGTCATCGAAGTCGCGTACATATTTGCATCAGTAAAAGCAATTACCGTAAAATTTCTTGTCTAGGGGAACACAACACGCATGGAACTGCAACCCCTTGAGTTAACAAGCAAAGTAACTATAGAATTTGCCTATAACGTCATCTCTAGGGGATTGCATAAAGAACGTAATTGCCGAATTGACATTATAAGCGAATTGAAATGCATATAAAAGATGCCATCGCGACCAAACAAAATGTAACGTTATGGGCGAATTAACGTTACAGAAGAAGCCGTTATACACGAATTCAACTGCGTAGAACAGATTTACATAAGGTTTCAGGCCCCATTCGGATTAAACTAAAAAGTTAGTTTCAGGACAAATTGTTATTTTCAGGGCAATTTTGTTCCGCCCCCCCAGTAAAATGCCTTCCCGTACGCCTATGATAACAACCTACTGTAAAGTTTCACCGCTGCTGTAAAACCATACACAGTGGCACACTACATGGACTGTGAACGCTGAATTCCCGTCCTATTGTGACGCAACTGTAGAATTAGAGCGAAGCCGGAAAGAACGCAACCGTGGCTGTCTGAAAGCATTATGACGTGTCCGTCAGTCAAACCCCATGCGAGCACTGATTGCTGGAAATAAAAGCTCCGCCTTAAAATATCACTGGTCACTTTGCGAACCTTGGCGATCTTGATGATATTTCGCAACTGGATAGCAGTCGCCAGGGGCAAGAAGTAAGTTTGGCGTCCCCACGTTCGAACCTGAGGTCTTTCCGAAGCAAATGTACAGTATTGAAGAAAGTACATTGTTGGGATTTGTCGGCGCTCCCCGCAGTCATTCACCGGCCGGGGAATTGTGCCCCCCTTGTCCCCCTCGTTACGCCCCTGAATACGATGGTCACAAATATTCAAAAGTTCACTTGCTACGTAAAATAAAGCCGGAATATGTCGTGCTGCTTTCTTTAAAGACCATGGCAATGTTTCCTTCAAAAGATTTACCCTGATTTTAAAATCTGTATATAGCCTGTTGTGTAAGTTATTTTAATATACCTGGATATTTCTGCCAACGAAGCGGATTTTTGTGACGATGCCGCGACACGGGATATTTTCTTTGTGGTGTAGACAAGATAACCCGTTTTGTGCACGTCCGTTTGCCTTGCATTGATAGCAACCAAAATCTGGTAAGCAAAATGCCAACGTTACCACCCCCTCAAAAAATTTTTGCGGACGCCCATGTTTCTAGGTTAACAATTCTGCGATCTGAATTTCGACAATCATGTCCATGGAGATGCTCAGTTTATACGTCGAATTAATATAAAGCGCTTGCAGCAGTAACTGAACAGTTAGCGATTATAACTAAATATACTTTGTAAATATACTCAGCGCTGCTGGCCGGTTCCAACCAGAACCTTTATAGAGTAGCCACTATTTATTTCAAATTTCAATTCCACGAATAAAACTCATAAATACCTTCAGAACTACATCACATCCATTTCAACATGACGTTTGTCAAACCATCAAATCTCAAAAATTTTCCTAAACATCACATCTACTGTCGTAACAACCTACTGTAAGTTTCATCGCTGCTCGAAGAGCATGCGCAGCAGCATACTACATGCACTGTGAACGCCAGCTAGACTCCCGTCCATTGTGACTCAATTATAGAATGAGATGCCGCCGGGAACGGAAGCCTATGGTTGACCGCGACGCTGGTCATAATGATGACAGGAGTGGGAGCCAGGCGGTTTATTTGTCGGGTTAGATCTGAACACAATTGTTCAGGTGAAAACACCAGAAACTTGCACCTTTTATGGATGATTCTTTAAAAACAAGGAGCATTAAAAATATTTAAATGTTGAAACCGGTTGGTGTTTTCACCAGCCCCAATAAAATTTCGGGTTGCACTGCTAGTATTTACCAAAAGAGCTTGTGGTTTGTTTTCGATTTAATCTATGTGGTGATTATTAGTAGTAGTCATGGGCGTCCGCAGGGGGGGGAAACGGGCATTTGCCGCCCCCTGGAAATTCGGACTAAGAGCCAAAAATTTCTAGAAAACCTAAAGTCAGCAGCTTTGTTTTGATTATTCACTCAAGGACTATTTATAGACATTTTAAATAGGCCGTGATTCACCTAATTCTTAAAATGACAGTTTTTTGGCGGTATGGCGTTCACTGTTCTGGTATGATGCAGCGATTACGTCCGCTCCTTTGCCTGCAAAGTCAGGATTCGAAGCTTGGGAGCGGATTGTTCTACTATTTGTCTTTATTTCGTAACAATAACATGGCAACAAAACTTCAAATGTTCACTTCAAGTTACGGCCAGTGTTGCCATTTTAGCTGATTTGCTGCTAAATCTAGCAGGTTTTTCTCACTGTCAGTCTGTCAGCAGTAAAATTTTCAATCTAGCAGTTAGCTGATTTTCTAGCAGGATTTAAAAAGCCCTTTTGCAAGCATAACAGGTAACAAATTCCCGACAAAAATTTGTTTCAACAGTTTTTGGAGATGAAAACTTCTATACCTTTTAATAAAAAAAATATATCTTCGTGATGAAGCTTTAAATTGGGCTACACCAGGCACATGGGCGACCGCAAAGCGAGGGAAACGGGCATTTCCCCCTGGAAATTGGGACTAGGAAGGAAAAATTTCTTGAAAACGCGAAATCAGAAGTTGAATTCCGATTAGTTGGGTTAAGCCTTGTAATGACAGTTTGTTTGCACGTGAATCACTCGCTCTGCACAAGAGCCAGGTTCACTGCTCAAGTTCTGGTGTCATATGCAGTGATGAGCTTGCAGCTCATTCATAACAGTTGAACGTAGACATCTTGGCACGTGATGGAGCGAAACAGCGACTGCTGATATTAGTAAGACACAGAGGTTTATACCAGGGGTCTCAAACTCAAATTGCTCCGAGAGCCAAATGAGGACTTATAAAGTAACCCGAGGGCAACATATACGACGCTGACGCAACAGTGGTGGCTGTACCCAGTGGCTTAGCAAAGCTAAGTACGCCCGGGGCCCACCATAAAAGTGCCGTCCTTTCCACCTCTCAAATTTGCTTACAAGAATTTAAAATGAAAGAAGATCGTGTTTCGCGCTTATTTAAAGATGCAGTATAAGGATTAATAAAGCATTTTGAAGATCACAATCAAACACTCACAAAGTAAAATTGGTCTTGTTTTTTATTGTCGTTTGTGAGTCTTACTTTTTTTCTGCTTGTCGCCACCTTCCCCACTAATACTTTCAGCCCCGTCGTCATACGGGGGGCTTTGGTGGGCTTAGCCCTCCCGAGAAAATCTCCAAGCCCCCTCAAATTGAAATATGAAACACTCCAAATTAGTGGAATTTTTGTCAAATTGTAATGTCAAACCCCTCCCCGCACAAACGTAAAATCCCCTTATAGACGACTTTCGGGCGACGGTTCTGATTACTTTCCCAAATTTTTTGTTTTCTTTACTTATGCATATATGGACACAACATGTTTCGTAAAATGTTCTTCCCTGTTGGTTTTTAGCCTCCGGTAAGCCCACCACTTGGCTTTTAATAGTTTACTCATTCCAGGGAATTAAACGAAAAAATTAAGGGGCGTGTTGGCGGCATACCTACTTTGCAGACGTAAATATTTAAGTATGTTATTTCGTGTAGTATCCCTGTTTAAAGCTAAAAAAGTATATATACTGCATATAGCAGGCTATATGCAACATTAATTTCATAATATGATTTCAGTGATGTAAAGGACGTTTCTTTGTTCACTTCACGTTTCAGTAGTGGTTTAATTCTCTTAGAATATATCAAGGCTTCAAACGTTAACTTTGTCGACAGTTGCGCGAGGCCCTCTATAGGTGCGAGACCCATTTTGATAAAATAGATCAAATAAGCTAAAACTGGCTCTGGGTAAGAAACGCTGACTTCCAGCCTTCATCGTGACCTGCACACTTGGTCTAGCTGTTGGACTTTTTCAAGGGTGTAGTGGGGTGGGAACGGCGTTCCCACACCTTTTTGCACTACATTGAAACATGCCTGCGATCTCACAATGTGATAGTGACACGCAGATTCGCACTGCTAGACAAAAGACTGCAGTAAAACGGGAAGGTCCGGTGTGGAAGTTCTTTTGGGCGAATGCTCACTTTATTCGAACTATTTGGTGCAGTCTTTTTAATCTGGTGTGGGAACGCCGTTCCCACACATTTTTTAGCACTACAGCCCTGGGTTTCTTCCAATCGCACGTGTGTAGTGTTATACCTTGCCTTCGTCCATTACAAACAGAACTGTCGCGGGAAGGTTTTAAATAGGGAGGCTTTATGTTTGTGCACGGGGGGTTGACATTCTAAAATTTGACAAAAAATCCACTGATTTATATGGTGTCTTATAGTTCAATTTGGGGAGCTTGGAAATTTTTTTGGTGAGGGCTAAGCCCACCAAAACCTCCTGTGGCGACGAACCTGGTTACCAAGAGACATCCATTTCAAACGCTGTATTATCAAACCATGTCAAATTCCTCAAAATAAGAGCAACGCCTTTTCTAAGCTTTTCTTGTTGAAAGGACATTTTCTATGACTGCAAATGTTAGTATACCGTTGAATAAAGGGAACTTCTACGAAACTCGACTGCCTACCGGTTGGCTCTGATTCACTCTGCTTGCAGTTCAAACTTACAGTCTGAGATCTAAGTTAGCCACGCAAACACATCAACTGCATTACCCGCTTCAAGAACGTCATTTTCCAACACCATTACGTCATGCGGAAAAACAGCAGTTACATTGAAATTGAGCAATGTTATCTTTGCAGAGTTCTTCACTTCAACCGCCAAAATTGAATGTTGATAACCCCACAACCCCACCTAATGACCAGGCTACAGCTTGTGGCACTTCTTGCAAATATCTCGCTGAACATTAAAAAATAGTTTGAGATGTGCCAAGAAATGTCTTTTAAAATTTTGGTGACGACAAGTAGCGGTAAACCAACGCTTGAACTATGTTTCTTGCCAGGGCAGTTGAAATGAAAACTCTTCCCAAACAGCGTTACGACGATTCACTCAGTTGCACGTGGATCGAACACCCAACCCTCCGACTGAGAGGCTGACTAGCCATTGCCGCCCAAACGAAATTTTCGTCGCCAATGTCTAGGTGTCAGGTGGTGTCATGATGTGCGGTTGGGGCGTTGTGAAGGAAATAACTATAGGAGAAAAAGGATTAAGCTATCCTTGACCATTTTCCGTGAGTTAATGCAGAGCATTTTTCATCAGAGTTTCAGAGGAGAGGCAATATAAACCTCGAAATACCAGCAGTGCCGGATTCACAATAGTAGCAAATGTAGCAAGTGCTACGGGGCCCGCGCTTTTGGGGGCCCCGCGGTCTTCTGTAATAAATCTTATTTACTACATTATATATAAGATTTTTTTCAGTCTAAGAAGTCAGCACTTTGCTAAATTTGCCGTAAGTAGTAAGTGAAGGTTTTCAGTTGTACTCCGCCTGTGTCCAGCAATTCTTGTCCAATTCTTTTTGTACAGTTACGTAACAAAAGGCATAAGATTGCGGTCAGCAGTGTTGCCAATTTAGCTGATTTGCTGCTAAATCTAGGAGGATTTTCTCACTGTTAGCTGTAACATTTTCAATCTTTCTAGCAGGATTTTACCAACCGTTTGGTAGGTTTAGTAGGTAACAAATACCTAACCAAAAACCTGTTCCAACACTTTTTCAAGATGAGAACTTAACCTCTTCTTCTTCATCAAAAAATATACTTGTCTTCTCCATGACGTTTTAAATTGGGTAACATCAAGACAAAACACAACCAACTGCCTGCAATTATTTAGAATTTTTATTATGATGCAAAAAGTTGCTTCAAGCAGATGATTGTATCATAATAACAAGCAATTAGATGGCTTAGTGAAGCTTAAATGATTGCTTGTGTATTTAGGGAGCGCGTTAGGTTAAAAGACAGCATTGGCGGAATATGCTTTTATCCCACGGCACGATATTTCCAAGTGATTCAGTTACACTAGTAAGTAGCAAAGTCTGCTAAAAAAACTTCCTGGTAAACCAAAGCTGCCAAACGTTTCGACATACGTGGTTGCAAGATTCAAAATTTAAAAGTTGGTTCAGTGCCTACTGCCTCTATCCCGCTGGTTTAGCAAAAGCCTTCGTGAAGTTTGCAATAATGCAATAGCGAAATATTGTGAGCTTAAAAGGCATAACTGGTAGCAAAAGCACTCAGATAAGACTAAAGAACTTTTTGCATGCCCCTAATGTAACACAAATTTTAGGTTACAAAGACCAGATTTAGAAAGTTGTAGGGCTGAAGCTATGCTCAGATTGTTTATCGCTGAGCATTGTTCTACTGCGCATATAAACATGCAACCATTTGAAAGAGATTGTCAAGAACTGTGTGTCATACAAAAAACGAGGTAAGCTGCAGTTACGTTGCTCAAAAAGTCAAAATATTGACTGATAGAAAATTGTGGGCTGAAAAGTGTGTTGGCCAAGACAGGCATTTTCAGCCGATGCTTAATGAGAAGAGAGACAAAATAGTAGTATATTGTATAACTTTATAGGTTTCGTTTAAGCATGTTAAAAATTGCATATTTTTTAACAGAATTTCACTGCATTTAGCAGATTTTAGCTGAAAATTTGTGACAAGACCTTTAGCAGAATCTAGCATTTTTGGGACATCATTTAGCAGATTTAGGTCACAACCATCTGGCAACACTAACGGTCAGCACGATACACTCTGACTGTCATGTCACGATGCGAACTGGAAAGTGCATGCAGAGAGTAAAGCTGGAAACACGGATACCTTGCCCACACACTTTGTGATTTAGCAGGTGTTGAGATGTTTTTTAAACTTGGGGCCCCGCGCTCTTGAAATGCTACAGGCCCCGCGTTACCTTAATCCGGCACTGAATACCAGATCAGTAATCTTTTGTAATCTGCAGTCGAATGTCATCATCTCTTTCTAAGGACTTTTGACTGGTATAGGGGAAACAGCTTTGTCTGGAGAGGAAGGTGCAAGGACTGGGGCGCAATTGCTCCCCAAGTAAGTGTGTCAAAAAAAAACAATTTCAACACAAACACCGGGGTAGTTTAGCACATTGGATTTGACCCAGATATTTGAGTAAACATTTCATCAATTTGCTCTCTCCACAGCCAGATGTGTTTTTTAGGTTAGCCTACCAGTTTAGGGCTTCTAAACACAAAAACTGAAGAGTTAGACCGCTTAATACTTTATTTAAAAGTAATAAAGAAGAGTTAGAAATTTTAAGCTCCTTTCAGAATTTAATTTTTATCAACAAAGTGCCCGCCCAGAAGGTGTCGCCCGGAGCCCAGGGCTTCCTGGGCCGCCCCTTGTTACGCCACTGGCTGTACCTGAACCTTACTAGAAACATGCCTGCGAAAGGTATCGTGAATTACAGGCAAATAATTTTTAGCCATCTCAACGTTCGTTTAAACTTTAAAGGGAACTTGTTCACTCTCTGGCCGAGCACTTTTAAAAACACGCGAATAAACCAAATGACGTAAACGTTAATTATTTGAAAATTCCCAAAAAGCATCGCTGGCCGCGCGAAATACCTTCGCGGGCCGTATGCTGCTCGCGAGCCGCATGTTTCTTTCAGGCCTAGTTTATACTATGTGTAAAACACAATGAGTCAAAACGAAGCATTCCTGGCAACAAAGCGCATTTTTTGTAACCAATACTTCCTCTAACGTGCGCAACTGCGCAGACCATTTGCGCAGTGAAATCTCATCTCGCGCACTTGCGACATTCCAAAACATAGAAAGAACACGAAAACAAGAAGCTATTTGAATGAAATGTGTACTTTGTTCGTATTTTGATAAGATTTTATATACTTATTCAGGGTTTCTTTAAGCAAAATGTTAGGTATTCGGCATGGACCTCTAGGTCCCGATTTCTCTGATTCTAGGGACCCGATTCGCGTCCGTAAAACACCTAAAAAAACTGCACTTATTCTAATGATTCACAAAGCTTGTACAGTAATTCATTTCGAACTCCGCTAACTCAGTCTTCAAATATTCATGCATACTAAAACAAACATTTGCTCAGTGTAAAATTTCCTTAGAGGGAAAAGCCTGTTTGCAACTGTTGTCGTAACTTTAGGCGTTTTCGTTGTGGTGTAAAAAGGGTGAACCGCTTTGTGTACATCCATTTTCGTTGCATCGTCAACAAACCGAAAAGGATAGGCCGAAGCAAAATTTCAACTTTGCCCCCCGCCTGGAAAAATTTCTGCGGGACTCCCATGGTAGTAGTACATTTTATTTATCGGAACTGACCAAATTCGAATTGATTATCACAATGTTTGAGCATAATTGTGTCTATTTAAGCCAAGGGCACACGCAAGTGGGGGCTTGGGGTTAAATCCCCCTTGAGCTTGATATTTTACAAAACTTTATTACTTTCGCAAAGGAGATTAATTGTTTTGGCATACTTTTTGCTTAATAATTTGTCGACTTAATGTAAATACAAGGGAATAAATTTTCATGTAAATTTCAAGGAACATTGCGTATGGGCCAAAAAGTAATAAATAGGTTTTGGTGGGAATCTGGGTTGTTGTCTGCGTTCAGAAACCATCTCACAATTTATTACAGACTTTTCGCCCACTACGCATATTTAAGATTTCCGCTATTCACTACAGTATATCCAAAATGATTGTCTTTATTTTGTCTCCTAAGGCTGATCAGCGCAAGTGCTGACCGCACTGACTACATTACCAATTTCTGTAGCATGATAGAACTGTTGCACGAGCTCAGAAACAGCAGTTGAACACAGAAGCATTCAGGCATATGATAATGTCTCAGCAAGGAAAAAGAAAAACTAAAAGTTTGCTGCACTTCTATTGATAACGGAAAATCGAAGGTATTCTTGCGTACTTTATGCGCCTTCTCAATTCTTGTGTAGTTTAGTAAGATTCGATCTTTTAAACCGGGGTGTGCGCTAATCAGTCCAACCGCACACCCATGCTCGACTGCTCGTATTCGACGAGACATTAGCGCAGCCTGATTTTGCAGTGGTAATTGCTCTGACGCAGTGATGAGTGTGTATTACTCCCCTGTTTTTACGCGCAGCCTGATATTTTTGCAGTTATGAACTACTGTGTCGTAGAGTTGAGTGTATTTTCCTCCGATATCCTAACCTGGAGCGCTAATAGTTTATATTCAGTGCAATGGCACATAAATTAAGGGGAGTGCGTGTAGAAGAATATGCATACTATGTCAACAAACTTCGGCAAAACATTGGTTTGGAAACATGAATATGACGTCAAATTGTGACGTTGCAAACAGCGGACACCAAATACAAATTACCACCATATGCAATTGAATGAAACCCCCCTATAAAAATCTTCTGCGTGCGCCACTGATTTAAGTTCAACTCTCAGAATTAATGTTTTAATATTAAATGCAGTCTTAAGTGCTAGATATCTAGATACAGCACCACTGTATACTTGTATACACTGATAGTTGCTAAGTTACTGTACCACCACCATGGGGGTAGCCAGGGGGAAGTGCACCCCATTTTGCCAATTTTACAAAAAGGACGTACTACGGTTGAGTGAACATGCTGACGTCATCGAAACGCACACAATAAGGTATGTCATGTCCCTCCCAAAGTTTTTTAGCAAACTCGGTCCCTGCCCAGTGCTCACCCCTGATCATACGTATAGAATTTTTTTTGTCCAAGAAGTTACTATTTTGCTGAAGTTGCCACAAGCAATCAAGCGAAAGTTTTCGATTGAATGTTTTAGGCTACTAAAGTGTTTTATAGTTATTTGAACGTTATGGGAGCACTCAAGCAATAAGGCGAAATTGCAGCAATTTTCAGATATTGCTTGATTGTATTTTATGAATGGCATTTAAAAAATATCATTACATAACGTTGACCTGTTCGATAAGTTGTGTCATTCTTTTGGTACTTTCAAAATGATTTGGTCAGTATGGCGCCAAACTGGGGTCTTGTCCCAGATATGGGTTTTCAATGTCTTTCTGGGTTTTTCTTCTGAGATTTTAGGATTCTAAAACCGTAGCGGTGATTTAAGATATCATATTGTTTTATCAATGTACCTTCGTCTTCAGCATAAGTGATGAACAAGCAACTAACACCGCATAAGCTGTAAATAGTAGCAAGGTGCAATCAGTTCAAGTGACAGAGATACTAGTAAAGCTAGCCCAAAGAAAGAGATGAAGTGGTGCACACAGTAATTATAATGTAGAATGGCTTGAAAGATACAGATCTCAAAGGCTAGCTAGTAGCTACAGAAGTAAACTGGTGATGAAGATTAATTATTGTAAATGCTGCCAGATCACCACCAGATATGCACACCATTCCATGTTACTGCGATATAATAATTCCTTCCGACACAAAAGTTCATTAGCAAAGTTACAGTATACTTGCAGATGCCCAGGTATGGCAGGTCGCAGAAAGATTCGCCTAAGTTTGTGTCTAAATGGGATTTTCTGTTCACATCTGTTTTTTTAGTGAGTCTATGTGGGGATTTTCAACAAATTTTATTGGCAACCCTGGATTTGGTATCTATTCACTAGCCATTGGGTAGCGTACTTGGAGTCTTCTTTTACAAATGCCGGAAATTATTTGCGCATTTATTTTACTCTCATGGTGGCCAACTACAATGGAGAACGGTCATCTTCTGAACTTAAGATGGTAGAACGAACAAAGGATCACCATTAAACAAAACAAGCTGAACAGCTTGATTCTAAGGAGCATAGAGCAGGAATGTCTATGTGAGATAGACACTACCAGTATCATAAACAATTTGCCATGGCAAAATATCGGCAGTAGGTTTGTTGCTTTTGACAATTGACCATAGGCGTGCGGGAAAGCATTTTACTGGGGGGGCGGAAAAAATTTGCCCTGAAACTAACAATTTGCCCTAAAAATAGACAACTTGCCCTGAAACTAACTTTTTAGTTTAATCCGAATGG
>Ga0210059_1014904_pt1 | contig 11417 bp, 7 predicted proteins | sample Ectturendosymbi2_FD_188042 | JGI IMG/M metagenome (GOLD analysis project Ga0210059, IMG submission 188042) | Ecteinascidia turbinata endosymbiont from Florida, USA - Sample 2 (SPAdes) (version 2) | ecosystem: Host-associated > Tunicates > Ascidians > Unclassified | place: Key West, Florida... | reverse complement strand
CTCACTCTCATAAGAAAGGGTGATAATGATGCGATTTTCAGAGCCGCTGCGGCTGATGCTGGAAAGGTTGTTTTGTCAAAGCTTTCTTGGTATATGCCACATGTGACTCCAAATTTGCAAAAAAAAACTTGCACTCTACAAAACAATTGAATCAAAATCAAGTCTCCCAGTAGGTTACCGAATGATTCAATGCGAATCGATCTCAGTCCAACAAACGAGAAATTTCACCTGGCAATTGTCAGCGAAATCACACGTGGAGAAGCCTTGCTGGATAATCATGGCGTTTCAGACGGATAAATCGGGAGACCAACAACGCAACCCATCGATTTTGGATCACTGTAATCTCACAAATATGTTTGTTATGTTGAACTCCCGTCGATACCCTGAGATTGATTATGATGACACGAACTTTACTCAACAAAAATTTTCAAGGGTTTATGGAGATGCTGTGGCATTCCGAACAAAGTTTAAAATGTAGAAGAGTTGATTTCTTCACAAATATAACCCCATCAGATTACAAGGAACTGTTCCCAATGTTTGTCTTTGACGTGACAAAACAGAGCTAAAAACTCAAAAACTCTGTGACTGACATTCAGATAAAGGCTCAGTTTTCAGCAAACGTCCCCGCAAACACAGAAGCTTTCACCGTTATCATAAGCGACTGAATGAAAATGTGCCATGGAACTCTGAATGAAAAGAGTCTCATTTTCCAGAGTGATGGACAGAAAATGCGCGTTGAATATTAAAAACTCTTTTTTCAAAAACTTCCAATGATTAATCAGACTATGTTTATAGACTTCAAGGCTATAAACATATTTTGACGACAGTGCTTTGTCACAAATGGGTGACACACCTTGAAAGTTTGCTTTTTCACAAACCACCAAGACATGAACAACCATCTTTGGACAAAGCTAAGCACCTGGGGTTAAAGGTTATTCGCACAAGTAAGAGCGCACAGAGCGATTAAAAAGTTTGCATAGCACATAAAAATTCTAAAAAAGGCCAATCATACCTAACCAACAAGTTACAAGGCCTTACAAAGATAAGCACCTGGGGTTAAAGGTCATTCGCTCCAGTAAGAACGCACAGATTGATTGAAAAGTCTGCATAGCACAAGAAAAGACACGAAAAATCTCGAAATCCTGCCAATAGCCTTGGCTGTTAAAACATATGAGAGCACAAACAATTGTTCTTCTTTCCAGTGTGCAGCAATTTTAGGATCATTGAACATACTTTCAATGTGTTTAATATTAGCATAGATGCGACCAAAAGGTAATGCAAGTTTTCTAAATTGAACACAAGGCCCCAATACCTGTGCAACTTGTCTGAGCTTCTTGGAATAACTTTCACTCTTACCAATAAATTTTTCAATTTATTCACCTCATTTAAAAGTTTTTGGTTGAATCTCAAGATAGATTTCATATGCTTTACCTTACCATAAACCAACATTGATCGTTTTTTCAAGAAAGTTTGCTTCACTTAACTCTTAAATAATATGCTTGTTTTAGCTTTTCCTCACTTTTCCTTCTTTTCCTTCAACCAATGTTACCGCCTGAAAATTGTCTGTTCTTGTTGAGCTAAAGATGAATCATATTGATAAAGGTGCTTTTTGAAGAAAAGATTCAACTAACTTCCTTTCAGACCAGCAATTTGCTTAGTTTTTGTAAGCGCAAGCATCAATTTTTTTGTATTCTTTTTAGAAGCACCATTTCCATCATTGTGCAATGATGGTAATTTAACTTTCGGTCGTTTTGGTTTGTCTGCTAAAGAACCATTCTTAAGCTTTTCAATATAAATAAGTGAGCCCTCAAGAAACGTTTATGTTTGCCAAAAGCTTCCAATTCAACAATTCCCACAAAACATCATCAAGTTCTGGCGTTCCCTCACAACACACAGGTTCTTCACTATCATTTGATTGGCAGCCAATAAACATCAGTTCTTTGCTATCACTGCTTGATTGACCTTGACGTTCTTCAGAGCTTAAGCGATGAATTTGGCTGCGCGTTCTAATCATAATGTTTCAATCAGTGAAAACACCTTAACAACACCAATTAAGCTTACATCGAAAGGTTAACTGATTTAACAGTCTAATGCTTAGCTAGGAAAAGTCAACCAACGTCAAAGGATTAAACAGTCTATTTGCTTAGCAAGTTAAAAATACAACCTATCTCTAACTATACAATCTTGCTAAGAAGCATTCAAGTAACATCAAACACCTGTGAACTGACTTTGTATAACTGAATGGGCAAGCAGTGCGCGCAGGGTGAAGCCAAACTTTTGCCTTCATTCAGAAGGATTGAACGCGTGACTGACCACAATGAGGCGAACCTCAGACAAACCTTTGTTTCTCACGCAAAGAAAGTCACTCAAAGGTGAAAAACCACAGCTGAGGACGATGAATGTCATTCGAAGTCGTCAACACAACCTCTCCACAGAACAAGTGAATAAAATAGCTCTCTCTGCCAATGATGACAAACGTATCATCAGGTCTGACAAAATACAAACTTTTACTCATGGCCATAGGACAGGCTGACAATGCAACAAGGGGTCTGGTAAAGGGAGCAGGCTGGGACATGAGGGGAACTGACTGTAGACAGGCCAGGATATGAGGGGAACTAACTGGGGTCAAATGGGACTGGCTGAGATATGAGGGGAGCTGACTGGGGCCAAAGAAAGATGGGGCACAATGCCCAAAACCTCTCTGCTTTCAAGCTTTATAAAAAAAGTTCTGGGCGCATTTTCCCGATTGATGAGTCCAAAAACGAAGTTGTTTGCCGTGGATTTCAGACGGATTTTGAAAGTTCTCTACCTGCGAGTTTTACAGAAAAAGTTGTGGGCGCAATTCCACAATTTGTGCGTCCAAAAACGAATCTGTTTGTCGTGAAATTCAGACGCATTCTGGAAGTCCTCTACTTGCAAGTTTTAAAGAAAAAGTTGTAGCGCAATTCCACGATTTGCGCGTCCAAAAGTGAAGCTGTTTGCCGTGAAGTTCAGACGCATTTTGGAAGTTCTCTGCCTGCGAGTTTTACAAAAAAAGTTGTAGGTGCGATTCCACGATTTATGCGTCCAAAAATGAAGCTGTTTGCCGTTAAATTCAAACGCATTCAGGAAGTTCTCTGCCTGCAAGTTTTGAAGAAAAAGTTCTGGAAGCAATTCCACGATTTGTGCGTCCAAAAACGGAGCTGTTTGCAGTGAAATTCAGACGCATTCAGGAAGTTCTCTGCCTGCAAGTTTTACAGAAAAAGTTGTGGGCGCAATTCCACGATTTGTGCGTCCAAAAACGGTGCTGTGTGCCCTGAAATTCAGACGCATTTTGGAAGTTCTCTGCCTGCGAGATTTACAGAAAGTGCTGGGCGCAATTCCACGATTTGTGCGTCCAAAAAATGAAACTGTTTGTTGTGAAATTCAGACGCATTTTGGAAGTTCTCCACCTCCACGGTTTACAGAGAAATTTCTGGACAAATTTTCACGATTTATGTGTCCAAAAACGCAGCTGTTTGCTGTGGAGTTCAGACCCATTTTGCAAGCTTTCCGCATGTAAGATTGATAAAAAGTTGTGGGTGGATTTTCACGATTTATGTGTCGCACAAACAAACATTCTTGACTTCAACATTTTGTAAAAATGCTTTGGCCACGTTTTATAATTTTACAAGTCCATAAATCTGTGCTGGTTGTTCGGGCACATTGTGAAGTTCTTACCTTTCACATTTTATAAGAATTGTTGCGATCGGAAATCCCGAGCGGCATATGTGCAAAGCTTCGCACTGTGGCAGCAAGCAACAATAGAGATCATGCTCGCAATCTCTCTTTGCGTACGCTAGTCGTTAAGTTCAATCGTTCACACGTTAACACTTTGAGACAATATGCTAAAAAACATTTTCAGATGTCAGGCGCAGGATTTTGCTGCTAGCCTGAAATCAATCTGGGAAAAAGAGACAAAGTAAAATTCCTTTGTTGTTTGAAAATCGCTTTTATGCTGTTTTCCGGAAATCTGTCAAATAATATTTGTGGAGGGGTCATCAGTACATATTTTGTGTACGCAGCTGTATTACATTTGCTTTGAGTTTTAGGTGGAGGTTATTGGGCTAAAATGGGTTGCTGTAATGGTCATGATCACGGTACAAAAAAGGCTGAAAACCACTGGTTTAGTGCGACAGTAAGCAGTGCAAAGACAAGAACAGTCATTCAGGACCGTACACAGGGCAACCCCTGAGAGAAAAGGTTCACATTTGGCTAGGAAGCTTGCATGCAGCTAATTTCATTTATTGCTTCTGTGATGACTCTGTTCGTTTATCAGAAAATCTTGTGTGTGTACGTGTTGGAAAAAATGAAGACCATTTTACATTTTTTTAGTCATTCACCAAAAATCGTTGATGAAAAGTATTTTCGTTGAAAATGGACGCATTTTAGGAAAATCTACCAAGGGCGCCTAAGTTTCTTTTGATCTTGGCGGCACTTTTTGGACACCAGCCGACTTACAAAAATCTTAGAGGGAACACTGGCTAGGAGTATCGAGAAAGGCATTTATTGAGTCAATCACTGCATGTGAGTTCATCCCAGGCTTGATTGTGTGTACTTTTGTTTGGTGATGAATCATGATTTTTTGACCAAGCGTCAGTTGCGTTGTTTACTTCCCCATGAGGTGGTTCAAGAGAAGGAAGCGGACTGTTGACGAGTCCTTACAGTTACACGATGACAGTGACAGGAAACAACATGGTAGAGACAAGTCTGCAGCGGATCGGAGTCGAAGGCCCCCATGATGTTGGATTGGTTGGGATGCTTGTGGCCAGTTCTCCTTTTCAAAATTCAGTTCAATAATTTTTAGCCTATATTGCATACTTTTTCCGTGTTCATTTTTATAACCGTTGATATTATGGACTTCTTGTCTGATTATAAACAAATAAAATCAAATTAGAAGGCAGTGGCTGCAGAACCGCCTGTGGAAAAACCAGATGCGGTCGTTTACACACTGCCATCTCCTTAAATTTGAAACCTTATTTGACTGCCTCCTGTAATGTGACAGTAACGCACAAGTGAGAATACAGTAGGCTTGATGGTAGAAACGTAGTAAATGTAAAAGGTGAACCTAACCTTGATCCTAACCATAGCCCTAACACTAACCTAAATCTAACCTAAGGCTAACCTAACGCTTATTATGCTAACCCCTAAACCAAAAGTTTGTAAAGTTTTGAAAAAAGTAAAGAAAAACTGGTCCCATGAATTGAAACTTGCAGCCAGTCACTACTACAAAAACGTAAGTCGCCAAGGCACAGCAGACCTGAAACGCATCAATCTGCTACGCTACCAGGATGGCGATGCTTGAGTGACAACAAACTGACTGCTTTATTCGAATCACGTCATGTGAGGCAGTGCGGTCAAATAAGTTTTGAAATGTGAAGATCCATGGGATTGGGTGGTTCCATAGTCACTTCCTTTTTATAACAGTCCCAAATGCTTGCCATTCCTCTTTGCACCTGAGTAAAGTTGGTGAATATGAGAAATCAAATGTCAAAATTTAATTTAAGTAAATATACTGTATCAGAAAATAATAACAAATCAGTCATGATAACGCCATGTCATACACATCCTCTCATCACACATCTAATATTGATCTATAATAAAATATAGATGTGTGATGAGTGGATGTGTATGACATGGCGTTATCATGACTGATTTGTTTATATTTTCTGATACAGTAAGGCCTATATTGACATTTGACACATTTGCCCATAAGTCATTTTTAGGGAATAATTATGGCCTTAGAAATTAGACTGAAGTCTGAGTCATTGTCCATGAGATCTTGAAGGTTAGCATCACTCTGTTTGCCTTATTAAAAGCCTTCAATCTGTAGCAAGGGTACTAATAGTAACAGTGCAGTTCTTCTCATTCTTTTTTTCAGCCAGTCTTAACCTTGGCGCTTTCTGATGCTATCTGACCACTTGTGAATACAAAGTGATTGAATGATGCTTTCTCAATATCAATGACTCTTTGGTTGTATCAATCTTTTTTGTCTTTTTCATGATGTTTATAGAGCTATCATGTGAAGGGAAATGTCAGAACAGGACTGTGAGATGGATATGTGATGCTTATATTAATAAAGTACCATATTTATTCAATTGTTAGCAGGCCTTAATTGTAAGTTGCCCTTGATCATGAGCTGTACAAAATGATGATTAAAATCCTTTTTAAACCACAGCTTAATCAAATAAATACATCATGTGTTTTCACATAGCTTCTGTATCATTTGTTAGCAATGATGATTACTTTGCTTTTGAACTTATGGCCTAAGATCGGAATAAGTGTGGGCTCTAGATGAACATCTTGGCAGACCTTCCTCATATGCTGTGCCTTAAAAGTCTTTTACTGAATTGTGTCTTCATTGATGTGTATTGTTGAGGCTGCTTGTTTGGTATGGTGTTGCATGCACATTGTACCATGAACAGGATGTGTGCTAAGAGTAGCAGGTGTCATATGGTGCAAACAAGAAGTAATAGAGTAAGTATGACATGTGATCTGTTGACCTATATTGTTGCTTGTTGCCACAGCATGAAGCTTTCCACGCTTGCTGATCTGGTCTTCTGATTGCAACAGTATCCACTCAGTTTTCATATGAGGCCGTGATCCACAGTTTTTCTTCGCACATGTATGCTAAGCATGCGTGACATCTGTTTTCCATCCATATCCTCATGCAGTTAGCATCCATAAACTCCTGTATTTTAGACATACCCAACTGCTTTCATTGGCACTGCTAAGACTTATGAGGATGCTCTTTTTTGCGCTTTTGTGCATATGGGTTCAGTTTCTCAAGTAACTCTTCACAGCATCTGCAGAGTGTTATTTCCTTGAGTTGTCTTATATAGCTTTTGATGGTTTTGGTATGTTAATGGTCCATGGTTTTGGTATGTTAATGGTCCGTATTGTATTCAAGTTTTGGTTATAGATTTGGTCTTGTCAGTTTTGCAGTGATCAGGGTAGAGTTCTCAGAGTCATTGTAATTTTTTGAGGATGTGGCGAACCTAGCCGGCCATACCAAAGGAGAAGAACTGACAGTTTTCATTCAGCATCACTTACTGGATGTCTTGCAGAAGCAAGAATGAGTTCATTTCTGACATGTTCTAGATCTAGTGTTTCAGTAAGCTCAAGTGTGTTTAGAACTGGTTTTTAGAAGCATGTTCATCTGGAGCATTCTTTTGTTGAAAGTTGCGTATGCTGCTTATGGATTGATCATCTGCTGTGTAAGTAGAGAGTTTGATAGTGTTGTGGCCAGTGGCCCAACTATATGGACAAGTACGTATGGACTGGAACCAACGCATTGTTTGTAACTCCCGTTACCTACATTGTTATATTGGCCAGAGGCTGTTCAGCTTGGAGACCTGCTGCAGATATGGGCAAGCACAAGCCAAATCTATGCATGAATATAGCGCAAGCACAAGCTACATCTATGCACGAACAGACTGACTGACAATTGACCATGGGTCTAACCATGGGACCATTGGTCAGTCACTTTATTTGTGCTTATTTTAATATTTAAACCAGACGGAAAGTCCATAGAGCACAAGTACACATTTAGTTTAGCTTTCACTGCAACAAGAGACAAAACACAGAAAGAACTTAAGAAAAATAATGGCAACACAAGGGAACAAGTATTATTTATGATAAGCTGATATTTTAAGCAAAAAAGGCAACAACAACAAGGACAAAATAAGCACAGAGCATCCAAACTCAGAACATATGCCAAAATAATGTGGGTCAAATTTGTTCATCAAGACCAAGGAGTTCTTTGACTTGTGTTCAAAAACTTCTTGTGGGACCCAGGGGTTTGAGATCCAGTTCAAGAGACAGCCATCCATCTCATGCTTTTCCTCACTATTAATGAATTGACATTTTTGCAAATTTGTATTTACTGATGGTTTAAGTTTATTTTGCTAAGAGTGGCAAAAGCTCTGCTGGGGATATTTTGCCTTTTGAACCTGTTTGAACCGCATCTACCTTTGTCCAGATATAAAGCTGAGTTCATGACACTAGCAGCACGGTGAACCTAGCTGAGGAAAGTGTCTATGCCTGCTGTGCAAGTGGTCATTGTTTCAACTCTCACCATTGCTGCTTTTGCTTTGCTCATGGAGGTGACACTTTTGATGGGAGCAGTTTTTATGAACTTTTTTCTGAAGTTCTGAACACTTTTAAGGTTTACAATTTAGGTTTAAGGTTTATGTTTAGGGTCATGGGCATCTGCAGATGGGGTGAACTGGGACTAAAAACCAAAATTTTCTAGTAAACTTGAAATCAGCAGCTAAATTCCAATTAATTTGTTTCATTCTTGCAATGACAGTTTATTTACTGGTATGATGCTCATACTGCATACAAGCCAGATCACTGTTCAGGTGTAATGTAGTGATGAGAGCTTGTGTCCGCTCCTTTCCTGGCAAGGGTTGGTTGCGAAGCTTGCGTGCGGATTGTTCTACTGTTGGTCTTTATTGTGTAACAATAACATGGCAGCAAATCTTCAAAGGTTTACTTCAAGTATGGTAGTAGGTGTTTTGCCACATGTGACTATTGAACACAAACATCATAGCAGATAATGCAACGAGAGAGTGACTGCTGATAGCGGAAAGGCACACAGTTTTATATTGTGTATAAAGAAGCATCAGTAAACTCGTAGCAAAGGTTCCACAAGTTTGAAAAGTCCATTGTTAGTGTGAAACTGAGTGTGACCAATGTACCTGAGTGAACAACTTTAATCAAACAATGCTTATGCAGGCTTTTTTCACACAGCACATAAAATTATGTGGCTTCTTAGAATACAACTAGGTGGCTTGTGGGAATATGTATTGTTTAGTACTTTACGAAAAGTGAAAGCATGGCTTTAATTGACAATGTCAGATGACTGCTTGCCCAGTATATACATGATGAGTGTTCACTGTGAAAAAATCAGCAAAGACAAGCAAGGTTTTATTGAAAGGATGCTTGATCACTTTGCATAAGATCCCAGACATTAGCAGCTCTTGTTTTTAAGTGACGCTGACAGACAAGTCTTGCTAGGTAAAAAAAAGTCATAATTTGTGGTTTCATTAATGACCATGGCCATGCTTCATTGAAAAGAAGTACGCTGCTTGGAAAATCGGCCTGTTGTGTAAATCAAGGGTGGTCAAGTTACCCGCCAGCAGGCAGCATTTTGTGCAGCCCGCAGGGCAGCCACACATACATAGATAGTACTATCAATTATATTAGAATACTCGAGATCTTATTCTGTCTACATGTAATACAGCAGTGTTAATGTGAAATAAAACAATACAAAGTTTTTACTTCTTAATCTCTTTTTTGTTTTGGCAAACATGTGTTGCATGAAATTACTCTATTGTGTATGTACCTGTGCTCATTTCTGACCTTGCTTATGGACTGATACTATACCTGGTTATTTTTCTTCAGTAGAGGAGCTCACTACCTCATTGTACCAACCTAAAAACTAATACTACTACTAGGCCTAAGGATAATGGAAGCATATTGACATCTTGACGATGTTTTTGTGAAGAAAATACAAAGATATAATAATATTTTCATTAATTCATATTTGGAAACATTAATTGTAACTGAAGCAGACAAATGTAATATATGTGGTCCCCAGTAATAATATAAAGTTTTCAATGTGGCCCTCCATAGAAAATGTTTGCCCACCCCTGGTGTAAATTATTGTAGATGCCTGTCTATTGCTCCCAACAAAGAACATTATTGTACCTGTTGCAGCAATATGGGCATCAGAAGGATTTTTTTCAAGGTAAGCCAATTGTGAAATTTCTCTAGGGGTAGCCAAAAAATTTTTCGAGAAAAGGCCAAAAGTGGTGAAATTTCATTTTACCTACTCAAAACTAAAAATCAGCCTTTTTTTACTAAAAATGTGATTGAAAAATGTCAAATTTCAAAATCTAGGGAGGCCTTGGTCCTCCCAGTCTTTTTGGGGTATAGAAAGGATAAAGCGTTTTGTTTTCATCCATGTGCAGTGCATCACCAGCAATTTAGTCAATGTTGCCCTCCCAGGAAAAAATTCTGCAGACACCCATGCTTAGGGTTTACATTTAGGGTTCAGGTTTAGCTTTAAGGTTTAGGGTTTACGTTTGGGGTTTACGGTTTTACATCATGTTATAAGGACAATATGCTTATCCAAGTGTATTGTCCTTGTCATGTGACCATTTCTGGTCCAGCAAAATAAACCCTGCCATGGTTTAGAAAAGTTGATTAGAGCAGTTTCTAGCGTCAACTATGTGATGCTTTTAAATATTTAAATAGGTATTCAACTTAGTTCACTTATTCAATAGCTCCAGCAACAACATTTATCCCAATTTGTTTATATTATTGACACTTGGTAACTACCATAAATTTAGTTTTATTGTAATAAGGAGCAAGTTTATTGGATACCAACCACTTATTGACTTGTTTTGTTTTGTCTTTATAGCAGCTGGTAGTAGTAGTGTACACAGAATGCAATAAGATTTTTAAAAACAGGCAAGTGTCATCGGTGAATACTACAGTTTCGAAGGCAGAGGCTTGAGGTAAATCCTTTATGTAGATTAAGTATGGTAGAGGACCAAGAATACTGTAGATCGTTGTGGCTATGGGACACCACACATTAACATGTTAATGCATAAAGACTTGTTTCTTCAGGTTATGTAAATTGATATTTATGGAAGAGATAACTTTGAAAAAAGTATCTACTTGTGCCACAAACTCCACACTTGTGCATAGTAAGATCTCATGATTGTCTGTCAATGGCTTTGCTTAAATCAAGGAAAACTATGATGACATGCTCTGAATCTAGTGCCTGAACTTTTCATGCAAATAACCTATTCCATGTTGAGTGTAATGAGTTGGTCAAAAAACTTGCTGAAAGTTTGACAGGATGTTGTATGTTCTAGGAGGAAAGCCTAGCATGCACAAATCTTTTGAAGGCTTCAATAATGTGTTGCAGTATAGATATTGGATGATCATTATTGCAGAGGGGCTCATCACCAGATTTAAACAATAACTTGAGCCACCTTAAAAACATCTAGAAAAACTTGAAGTACAAAACATCCATTTATCAATTTTGCTAACCAGGGTACTACTATGAGCCTACAACTGTTTTTTTTTTCGCTGAGACATTTTAATCATTTTTTTTGCTCAGACAATTCGGGTCATTTATCCCATAGTAGTATTGAAATTAATTGTAACAATACGCCAGGTTTTTTTAAGGCGTTTTAGGGACTCGATTTGATTTCCTGTATAACTCGATTTGAGTCCCTAGAATTTCAAATCGGGTCCCTAGAATCAGAGAAAATTATCATCGGGTCGTTAAAATCAGAAAATCGGGTCCCTACAAATCCAAACCGGGTTCCTAACATTTTCCTTACGCGTTTCTCTATCTTCAGACACTGTGACCAAATTGA
>Ga0210059_1014902_pt1 | contig 11418 bp, 6 predicted proteins | sample Ectturendosymbi2_FD_188042 | JGI IMG/M metagenome (GOLD analysis project Ga0210059, IMG submission 188042) | Ecteinascidia turbinata endosymbiont from Florida, USA - Sample 2 (SPAdes) (version 2) | ecosystem: Host-associated > Tunicates > Ascidians > Unclassified | place: Key West, Florida... | reverse complement strand
TCATATTTCACCATAGCTCGACGGCTTCGACTGACCAACCTCACACCAGCAACAACATACACAGTAACCATCTCAACCGTCTGCTCTGAAAGAAGAGACCTCGAGAGTGCAAAAGTTACTCTGGAGTTTACAACTAGTACGTGGACATATCGTTATATTTCATCAAATCTCTTAACCCTACTATTCGAAGGGTGCGAAATGAAATTTGTCGCCTGTTGGCCTTCCCAGTCGATCATTTATTCTGCAGTAGTCCACTTTCTGCATCTGATCTAAATGTTCAGTGAACAGTTTGACAGAATTCATGGAAATTTTGTCGATCAACTATCTCTGATGCACCTTAGTCAATAATAGAATATCACATACTGTACTCAAACCCACCAATATTATTTCATTAGGAGGCACATACCTTGCTATATGCAACGCTAGTTTTGGGAAAGTTTTACTTGACCTGTTTATAGACTGTCAGTAGCACTGCCCACAAAGGCACCAGCGACGACCATCCGTACCCATCGGATGGCTGTGCCAACGTATTCTTGCAAGCACGTTATATCACTTACGTGTCCTCTAGCCTGCTGCAATGTTATTTTTGCTTCTTACGTCACTGATTATTCTTTCGGTGGCATTTTCCTATCCTCTGTAAATTCGGTAAATATTTCTGCATTTTTCTCACACACATTCGTAGCTGCCGTCTTTCCTGCTTGCGAATTTCAATTAATTTTCAACTTCCGTGGTTAAGCTGGGTTTACACGTAACGAATCCTTCAGATTTGAATCCAAAAATCAGAGTTTTTTCGAATATTTAGATTCGAAATAAATTTTGATTAAATAAACGTGAAAAATTGCCAAGTTGGCAAAACAAATAATTTCATAAATTTTGCAGTGGCATTCCTTGCGCTCCTGAGTAAGAGAAAGAAAGAAAAACACTCAACAAGTTCACGGCACTGCGTAGTGACGTAACGAGCTAATTAACAGGTCGTGTGATCGCTGATCGGAGTTCTAAAGCTCTGCGCGATCAACTCATTTTGCTCCTAACAAGTTATACCGGAATAGGATTCGAAATAAAGATTCCGGAATATTACAGAACCTCTAAATGTTCCGTAATGCATATCCCTAATGACGATTTCTGTTGTCCGGGCAACGTCATCTCGCGGAAGTTCAACCGCTTGAAGTGTTGCAGGCTTTCAGCAAGGCGGCCGAGGCAGCCATCATGTCGGCCTCGCTTTTAATCCGATATTCAAGAAAGGAACGTAGGCAGTAGCGTAGCCAGCCCAAAAATTGGGGATCAAAAATTTGGGGGGGTCAAAATATTTGATTTTCGGCGAATAACACTATTTTGTTTGGAATACCACCTCTCAAAGCACAAAATGACTATATGTTCTGAAAATTTTGGGGAGAATGGCCCCTAGGCCCCCCTGGCCACGCCTATGGATGTAGGTAGGATGACTATACAAAAATTGATAATTTTTTACATCCAGCACAAACTTTTCATCAACTACATTCTCCATATTATTTGAACAACTCTATTCTTACCAGCTATAAACAACTGTTCTTACAAGCTGTGAATGCAGAAAATTTGTTTGAACAAAATGTGAACCATAATGTATGTTGTTTACAGGGGTGGATCCATAGGGGGGCGAATGGGGTGATCGCCCCCCTAAAACCTACGAAAGTAACTGTATTCACCATAATTTGCTACGATACTGAAAATAACTTTCGCAATAGTATGAGACTTGACTACCGAATATACTGAAATCGCCCTCTCTAACCTTACTGTCTGGATCCGCCTCTGGTTGTTTAATGCAGCAAATCACTGGCAGACCTTTGTGACACTGTCTCCTGTGATACCTATTTCATCCTATTTGATTTCATGACCACACATATTGCCTTTGTGGGCAGTGCTACTGACTTTGACAACTGACAATGTAAAGGTTGTGTTGCATTGAAACTCCATATTTTTTGCTGTAAGTAAATAAGTGAATAGTAAGTTATTTGCCTATTTATTAACAACTGAGTGTTAACATGCAGGGTGGATGCATACATCAGAATCCATTGGCATAGTGTAGTTAATATTTATTTAAGGACAACCTGTTAATCCTGGATACGCGTGTTACAATTTGGGAACCACTGTTTAGGAGGTTGGTTGGGTTCAACACCATTTGAATGTTTAAATTATCCTAAGCTCATTTGGTTAATTCCATGATTAGGTTTGTAATCATAAGTTGTAAATTCTACTGATGGTTTCATAATGAAATAATTTTAGGGTGGCCAAATTGAAATTTTTATGTCTTAGATTTGAGGCAAAGCAAGTGGTATGTGGAAGTAAATGGGCAAGAATTAGGTATAATTTGCAGATACCCATTACATAACATGCATCAAAAGAAGTTAAGTCATGAAATATACTTAAATAGTAAAATAGTTACTGCTCATGAGTGACCATCAGTGACAAAACTAAGTTTACCAAACTTTCACTACTGGTCCATATTAAAACATACCCACATCAAACAACAAATGGTTCGATTTTTTTACAGTAAACACCAAAAGTATTAATACAGATCCATATTAATCCAAACCCATAATGAACAACACACATAGTCCAGGATTATTTTGAAGTACAGCACTAAAACACAATTAAATATCTGATGCACCTGACCAAGAAAAATAGTGTAGCTCACTGGCTGCAAAGGCGACATGCTACAATTATTCTCAACAGTTGACCGAGTACACCTCACTACCATTTATCCAGCTCACTAAACCTTGACCAAATGTCGCCCAAGAACTTCAGCCATAACAACATTCCAATTTCCGACTGTGACTGGACAGTAGTTCTGACTGAGCTTGCAATGGACTAGTCACTGACTAGACGCTTTCGTCCGGCAACTCATTTCCGCGCGTAATTTTCGCTCTTCGCACGATCGGACCCGCCTCGATTCGCATGGCTTCGCAATGAACCGCAGCAGAGCACACGGCGACGTTAAATAAAAAAAACTGCCCAGCTGTTTTCCGCGTGAAACTCCCTAGATAGTGTAAACCCAGCTCTCAGTTGTCTTGCTACAATGTGTTGACTGTTAGGAAAAGTACATAGATTTCCTCATAAATTACCTGAAATGCGTATTTTCTTGTCAAATCGTTAATATTTAACTAGAAAGTTTCACCAACATTTATTTTATTGCTGGTTAAAGTCCTGGTTTGCCAAAGTTTCAACTGCAAGTGAACTATTGCTTTCTGAAGCGCACTTGCTTCACTTCATAAATAAACAATAAGTGATCATTTGCATTTTAGAAGGATTTTATTTTTCAAAATACACAACAAATCAGAAAAGCGTGAGAAAAAAGCAACACGTGCAGGAATGACAAGCAACCGAGCCACTTGGGAATTTCTTGTGTGTAAATTAAAAGTGCTGCTTACAAAAGTCTAAAAAAACAACCACTCATCCTTACATGAATGTTTTCGTCTTTCACATTATTTCTTATAAGACGTATGAACACAATTGGTCTTATTTGGAACAGCATAGCCACAAATAATGAAAACATGTCACCTTATTCGACCTTTCGACTTTGCATAAGCCATCTTCAGGAAAAAATAAGTTTCCGGAAAATGATTTGCTCTTGCATTGCAATAAAAAATTACATTTGTATTTCCAGAACCACTTCCTCCTCATTCAGTAGATGTTACTTGCGTGGTGCGAGATGACAAAGCAGTCATTGTCCCAGCTTCTTCTACTCAGTCAACACTTAGAATATCATGGGAGTCTCCCAGAAAAGGAGCTTGGGACGGTTTCGTGGTCGACTTCTCTCCGCATGACTTCCCAGGATCTTCGAAGTCGCCTGCAACGCCGCTGCTGGTGGCTCGTGACGTCAGAAACGTAAACGTAAGCATCATAATATGCAGTGGTGGAGGAACCTTGTTCAAAGCGGGGGGCGCAAGTGTACGTCATAAAAAAACTATGCAATTTTTTTTCACTAAGGGATTTACTTTAACAACAGACCTAATACTACTTAGGCCCATGCGGCCCTCAGGTTGCGCTACCCCTGATGATACGTGTAATATAGTCAGAGCCTGAGAGCAGACAGTGCGCAGGCCAAACTCTTAAAGACTTTCTGAAATATGTCAGTATAAAAAAACTTACTCATTCATTTTGCAGCCCAGGCACACATTTGTGTTGGTGTCATGTAGGGTTACATTCCATCACGATCAAAACATCTTTTTAGAAACAACATTTGACCTAAAGGAACATTTTAAAATCCGAAGAAAGGGCGAGAACATAACTAAAGCTGCACCAGTCAGTGAAAGGCATTTGCATATTTTGAAGTATATATGTTATGAGGCATGAAAGGAATATGTGATGTTTGGTCTTTGCAGTACCACACGGCGCATTCGATTGTAGTGGCCATGACCATCGAAAATCGGTTTATTCTGGCCCAACTGAAATATTGAAGTTGCGTGAGGATTACAACCGTGCAATTACCAAACATGTCTTCACTGGTTAAGGAACAAATTAGATACTTCAGGGCGGGATTGGTGTGAACTCAAAGCAAAAAATATCACCGGGTAATGAATTCCAAAGTTAGAACCCGTGTGACAAAATGAATTGTTAAGAGTCTTTGCTTTGCGTCGGAGTTGCTGTATATTGCGATGAAAGAGTGATAAAGAGTTTGAAAGATTTTTTAACAATTTTGGAGCAGGGGAAGAAAGGAAGAGGAAGGTCCAACAAGCGTGTGTATTACGAAATGCAGTGAGTAGGTGAAACTGAGGAAAGAAATGCAGTGGTCTGAGATCTAAATCACTCATGATATTTTAATGTGATGTGGTTCTCAGGCAACCGAATATATGTTTGGCAGCGAAAGTTTGAATGTTTTCTTGAAAAGTGGTGTCTGCAGAATAGCAGTTATGGGAAATAACATCTTCGTAGTGAAGGATTAGCAAAACGTATGCACAATAAAACTTAGAAATGAATGACTGGGTAAAAGGTGTTCAATTTTAACCCATTGGTCACTGACGTTGCTACAAAATGCAGCATTGAGATGCGCGAATTCTCACTCAGGACCACTGAAAGATAAATCGCAGATGTTTATGGGAAACAAATTCAGTTAGTACTTGAATACGAAGGCGTAATGGACACTAAAATGGTGGGTTGGTTGAAATAGTAAGAACTTGAGTTTTTGCAGCATCGAAAGTAACACAACATAAATCAAACCGCAACTCCCGCTGATTCAGATCTTTAGAAAGGATGTTAGAAGAACATGTTAGTACACATTAGGATCTTCTGCAATAAGGAAATGGAAGACTTGATATTTGTAGCAATGTCGTTATACACCTTCTTCTTTCGTTTGAGCGAGTTCTTTTATCCATTGCTTGGCCGCGCTAGATTTCGGGGCAGGTGTTGAGCAGCCATACGATTGTCTCATCGTCCAAAACCATCAGGCCATGCAGTCCATGGGGAGGTCGATGGATTGGACATTGGAGGACAACATGGTCGACGGTTTGTTCTTCTGCGCCACACTCACAAGCCGCAGAGGAGGCCATACCCCATTTGTGCAAGCAGGAACGGAAACGTCCGACACCTGTGAGGAGGCGGTTAAGCCTTACCCAGGCTCTTCTTGGAAGGGTCATTCTGGGGGGTGGTGGGTACCGGTGTCTGGAATTAATGAGCGGAGTCTTGTGGGGTTGTCCGACCACTCCGCGTTCCATTGATGATCCGCCCACTGCGCTGCACGTATGTTGTTGTTGTCAGATAAACTGACGAGTTGCTGAGCGGCGAGTACAAATGGGTGTCTCGATTTGAGGCGCCGTGCGTTTGCACTCGATGAACGGGTGAGCGCTGAGTGGAGCAGATGTCCAGGCTCCATGGCACGGCGTCCTTGAGCTAGTGTGGCTCCACTGCGACGAAACTCAGCAGGTTGGATGCCTGCGAGGATTGGAATGTTGTCCGCTGGTGTAGGGTGCAGGCATCCAGTCACAATTCGCAAAGCGTCGTTGATGGCAGGGTCGATGAAGCGGGCATGAGCACTGCGGCACCAGACAGGAGCGCAGTACTCTGCACTCGAATGGACCAGGGCTAGGGTGGCCGTTCGTAATATTGTTGCTCCAGCACCCCAACCGGAGCCAGCAAGCCGTCTCAGGAGCGTGAAACGTGATGTCAGCTTCTTGCGAAGTGACTCGAGGTGTCGGCGATACGTGAGCGACCTGTCCAACGTTACTCCGAGGTATTTGGGCTCGGAGCAGAAGGGCAGGGTTTCGTTGTTGAAGTTGACTTTCAGCTCACGCTTAGCTTCCTTGCTGTTGAGAAGGAAGACTGCCGATACCGTTTTCGTGGTGCTGAGCTTCAGTTTCCAAGTCTGGAGGTATTCACCTAGAGTTGCCATGTCATTGGTCAGCGCCCCTTCCACTGCCTGCCAATCTCCATCAGCATGCATGATTGCTAGATCGTCAGCATATGCATACTTTCTGGAGATGGTTGTTGGCAGATTGGAGATGCAAAGGTTTAACAGTAATGGCTCCAGGACAGATCCCTGTGGGACGTCGTTCTTGAGGCGTCCGAACGTGTTCCTTTGACCATTTCCGGTGGTAAGGGTAAAGCTGCGATTGCCAGCTATCTCCATGATCATGTGGACCATGTGTCAATCAGTCAGCAATCGCAGCAGCTTGCAGGTGAGGCCGCGGTCTCATACGGTGTCGTAGGCTGCTGTGAGGTCGACAAACACAGCTCCGGCATTCTTTTTAGCTGAAAAGCTATCCTCGATGTCCAGTGTCAACAAGGTGACCTGGTCTGCGGCCGACCTCCGGTGTCGAAAGCACGCCTGCTCCTGTGGGAGCAATGGGTCGATGATTGTTTCGACACGAGCGGAGATGAGTCTCTCGAGGATTTTAAAGGGGACACACAGCAGAGATATAGGACAATAGCTCTTTGGGTCCCCAATGGCTTCTCTGGCTTAGGGATCGCAACTACTAGTGCTCTTCTCCAGATCTTTGGAATTTTGAGTTGGCGCATGCAGGAATTGAGGAAGTCACAGAACCAAGATTTGAGAGCGGACCCGGTGTGGAGTATAAACTCCGCGAAGATTATACACCAAAACGTATACACTGAAAAGAGTAATGGACCAGCCATGGCCCCCTGAGGCACCCGCAATTAGTATGTAATAGATCACAATGAAGGCTAGACTCTCAAACTGCGACCTGCGTGATAAGCATGACCGCATGTGGTTGAGAAGAGAACCCGTGACACAAGCTTCTGCTGGTGAGGTTTGAAAAGAAAAACGGAGTAAATAACTTTTGAAATCTTCTAAAGGTTTTGAAAATAGACCTGTTTGTGGGGCATAAACTTTATCACATTAATCTTTTTGCAAATGCCAAGCTTGTTGATGACGTGACGATTTTAGTGCAATCAGGGAATAGAAGAATAACAGAGGTCAAAGAGATGAAACACCATGTGATTGCTGCCGACCAGTTGCGGTCCTGGTGCAAATCATGGGGAAGCTACAAAATGTCATCTTTGGTTCTATATGCGTTAGATTTACGCTGGCTATGTCTAATCGTTGGTCGCTTTTCCAGTCAATGAAACGAATGATTTGCAGCACCCATTCCATAGCTTGCATTTTTAGGGAGGACTCTAGACTCTAGACTCTAGACGAGCTGCACGAGTGATTTGCAGCACCCATTCCATAGCTTGCATTTTTAGGGAGGACTCTAGACGAGCTGCCCCTGCTGCTGACAATGAGAAGAAAATAAATGTACGCTCATCTGCTTGTTTTTTGCCGCTATTCATAAGTATACTGGGATTTTTTCATCTTCACATTTGGCCACGAAACTCTGCCCAACACAGTGTACTGGTCTCACATTCAAGGGAGTCGGAAGAGGGGAGCGAAGGCCCCCCTGCATTTTCAAATTTGATATTGAGCTGTTAGCTTTTCGGTAGAGAAACGTTTTTCTCTTTTTCTCTTAGTTTCGAGTTGTTAAAACGAAATTTCATCACGGTTACTCCCCTCCCCGAAAAAACTTTCGACGCCTATGGTCACATTGTGGATATTACCTGCTAGTTTTCTGCTTAACGCTACGACGACGTCTCTGCTTTATTGTCTTGATGCTTTATTCGTCAACAGATTACAGTTCCAACCAATGGAAGAGTTATGACTGTCTACGTGCGAACAGCAAGTAACCATCACCTGAGCGACCCAGTCATGGAAAACACAGAATGCAGTGAGTTAAGCGTGTTGTCGCTCAGAAAATGGCTTTCAGTGTTTACTATAAGCTTTTTGGCAACACTTACCTGGAAGCATGGGCACCCGGAAGAGTGCAAGGTGAATCCGGGTGCATTCCTGTCCCTAAAAACACAAATACGATGGTGAACGTCAACCTATTAGGTGTAATGTTTCAATAAAGCTCTGCGAGCTCATGTCAAGCATATATAGCCTCCTATTACTCGCAGAAACAATCACATACTCTCGCAATTAAGCTAAAAATTCAGCAAACATGAAACTATTCTCATTGTCAAGAGGCCATGACAGTTCATTGTTCAATCAGCCTGAATTACTACGGCTACTTATGCAAGTTACATTCATGCTACTCGCAAAGCGTCTTTTTTCCATTATACCTTCAGTCACAAAAAAGAATTGTTGGAACTTACAAAACTTCAGAAATATGTTTGGACGCTGTATATTGTGTGGGATGCAGGGATCTTATCTAGGGCATCACCCGGTAGGGTATTTCGATGTTCGCTTGAGCAGTCTTGTTCTTCAGTGGCTAGATCAACGTTTGACATTAGTTGTTTTAAAGTTCGCAGCATCTCAATGTACATTCAGTATCTGAATGTACACGGAAACAAGAAACTAACGGAACCCCCATGTTCCATATAATGGGGTTCTTCAGCAGCCGTTTTTGGGAAAGTGTAAAACGTTTGCACTTGTCTGAAATTGCTGCAACAAAGTTAGTTGCGTGCAATTATTGCACCAAAGTTAATTGCGTGCAGTTTTTGCAACAAAGTTAGTTGTGTGCAATTATTGCATCAACATTCGTTGTGTGCAATTATTGCATCAAAGTCAGTTGTGTGAAATAATTGTACCAAAATTTCTTCAAAACTTTGATCTCATTCACGGTTGTTGTTATAAATCATTTTGCAAATACCTTACCTAGATTTGATATCACCAACAATAGCTCGAAACGTCTCATTCAAAAGCAATGCAATTGTCTTCAAATTTCGGTGTTTGTTTAACAATGCTCTCACACTTATCACCCAAACTTTACGCAAACACGCCTCGGTGGTTCAACCCAACACTTTCATCGGCGCTCATGTCTTGGAGTAACAACGTGCAAAGCAATGCAGCAACACTGGGTCAGTGGTCAAGAAGAGACATCACTTTCGTTACACTGGCATATTGACCCACTGCTTTGAAATCCCACTTCAGTCTGCAATGTGTTTTCAATTGATTATCTTAAATCTGTAAATTTCAATTATTTCTCAGAAAGTGGAGACAGTTATTTGATTCGACATTGCCGGACCTCTCCCATCTACTGGAACATCTTCATCACACCAGTAAACAACAGCGCCCACCTGCTGATTGAAATATTGAACCTGGCAATGTAAGTAGTGACGCTACAGTTTCGTGGATAAGCGTTTTTGGACAACTGAAGTATTGTGTTGTGAAAGGTCTTACCTCAAACACGCAATGCAATAAACTTAAGAATGTATGGCAGTAACAAGGAACACACAAATACATGCAAGAACACGAAGATAGATACGTGTCGGCAGTAAAAAGGTATAGGCATGATTGCGCTAGCACATTTACTTTGATGAATTGGAGAAAAAAGCCATCTCGCTACCTCATACGAGGCTGCGACCAATTTTTGTGAACGCAACAAAAACTAGACTATATAAGATATAGCAGCAACACTTAATGAAACTATTTCCATAGTATCAGGATTACAGAATCAGTGCACTTTTTAATGGACAACAAAAGCCGAAGAAAGCCAATAGTGTTTCTAGGGCCCGAGTAACATATGTTTTATACTGGTATATAAATCGTTTTAAACACGGTTTATTTTTTATTTCTAAAAGAATTGCTGACCAGATTTCTATTGCACTGTACGTCAGCATTTTCGCACTTCAGTTTGACAGTGCTTTTGGTAAAGCAAATTGCCAATTTTTAGTTTGTCTCGTATTATATGGATGAACATCCTTAATGAGTTTAAAATATTTGTTAAACTGCAGCCGGTAGCTAAGATTTATTGTATTTACGCGTGAATTTGCTCACTTCAAGAATGTAAATATCTTTTAGTTGTATGTGTTCACATCGCGCGACTTAAAACAACCGGTATTAGGTGTATATGGCATGAAGCTGCTCCCCCCCAAGCAATAATTCTGTATTGTACTCGCAAGAAGTGGTGGAGCATAATTTGTGTAGCAATGCTTTGCATTTAGTTAAAAAATGTATAGTTTGGCGGCACAATTTTCTGCTGGCAAATAAGCTCCGTTTTTCTCACCTTAATTGTGATTGCGGCACGTAAACCAAAAAAAACTTTCTGAAGCTGTCCAAAGTAGAGCTGCTAAAATCAATCTTGTTGCACGGATACAACTTTGCTCTGTGACATTCTTTGTGATCTAAGTCTTTCTACGCTTGCAGTTGAATGCTAAAATAATCTGCTTTATCATTTTCTTACAATAATAAACTTCTAAGCTTCTAAATCCTTAAAAATATCTGTTATTTCAAGTTTGTCCGAACTAATTTCTTTGTGTCACAGAAAAAATGTTTAACCATTTTGTAAAACAACTTTTTTCCTTTCAAATCCCTATTGCAAAGTTGCGAAATCATGAAACAATTTACCTGCATGGTGACATTCAATCTTTCATATAATCTCCTTTGCGCTTTGCATCCAACGTGATTGAACGCTCCATGGCCAACAATCAATCACTACATCATTGTGGTTGCCAATTCATTGCATTCATTGATTTAATCCAAAAGTAGCATCGATTTTTTTACCTTCGTCTGCGTCATAATCCACTCAACGTCAGCCTCTCTAACCGCAGAAGTTGGAGATATGATTTCACTGAATCTGAAAAGGATTTTTGAAGCGTTTATAATTTGCTCTTCATCGTTTCTGTAATACCTTCTGCTATCATGTAGTACCTTCTGCTTCTGTAGTACCTTCTGCATCATGTCAGCTTGTATAGTTTACAGGGTGTTTCACAACTGTTGAAACAAAGCGGCAGCTTCCAAAACCTTTATCGATGACCTTATTCATTTTTCTCTTTCCAGATTGTCATAGGGAAATAGTTAACCTTTCTATATATTAAACAAAAAAATAGTCTAATGATGCCTTGGTCGATGGAGCAGAAGATCTTTTGTGTAAAGACATATTACGAAACGAAGTCTTTCCAGATTGTTCAAGCAAGGTTCAGAAGGAAGTTCAGCTTCAACAAATTTCCAAA
>Ga0210059_1014901_pt1 | contig 11420 bp, 11 predicted proteins | sample Ectturendosymbi2_FD_188042 | JGI IMG/M metagenome (GOLD analysis project Ga0210059, IMG submission 188042) | Ecteinascidia turbinata endosymbiont from Florida, USA - Sample 2 (SPAdes) (version 2) | ecosystem: Host-associated > Tunicates > Ascidians > Unclassified | place: Key West, Florida... | reverse complement strand
TAAACTCTGTGTCAAATCCAGTGTGCCAAAACACCACAGTGTTGAAAGCTAAACTTCTTTGACGTACATACTTATGAGACAATTTTCTCCCAGTCCCTGCACCTTCCCCTCAAACCTCTGTCAAAAGTAGTTTCAACACAGGCCAGAGATGAACTTCGACCTCAGAGTAGAAAACGTCACTAATCCGATAGTTCGAGCAGTTTATTTCCCTCCCACCCAAAATGAGATGGGAAAGGGCCCTGCATGAAATCACGGTGATCAGTCACCTTGCCATGGATTTATTGATAAAAAACGTGGAAGCATTTTTTCGCAAACTGTTGGAGAATTAGTCCAAATTTTGTCAAATTAAAACTTTTCTGGACCTCTTCCTACAACGCTCATTGCCAGCCAGCCTGTCCGCAGCGTGGGTTTTGTAAAAATCATTCTTTTAATGGAACACTTGACATTTGCAGTCGTAGGAAAAGACATTTCAACAAAAAACTTGCAATTGGTGTAAGGGAAGGCGGGACGGAGTCGACGCATTTTTGCATTGTCAACCACTGCTACTTTAATTCAAGTCCGAACAAGCTCAAATTTTGTCACACAACAAAGCAACTCTACATGCACCATATCATGTCAAAACATGACAACAACGCCCTTCAGAAAGAAATTTACAACTAATTCAAAAAGGGTACTCTTTCTGTCGAATGTGCCCGTCTCTGGGGCACACTGGACATGAGCATGGGGTTCACCTGACCACAAAATTCTGCTTTACGTTACAAATAATAATGTGCCTCTAGGCGCATAACAAACCTAAAAACGCTCATAGATTAGAATTATTCTTTCTTGCATTTCAATATAAGCCCTCAAGCTTTGCCTTGCTTCGACAGACCTGCTGACAATCTGTTGAGCGTACCCCATATATTTTTAGATGTGCACCATGCATAACTAAAAAATAACATGAAGAAGTACCAACTCAGCTTGAAACGCATTTGAAATCTGCAATTGTCAAACAATGTTGCACTGTCCTTGCTACAACGTCACAAAATCTCAGGACAGAAAATATTGATTTATGTGGCAAGACGCAAATCTAAATGTGATTTTGTAAATTACTTTTGGATAGTGTTACAAGTTCCTTAGGAGGATAACTGTATTTTGGAATAGTCACACGAGAGCACTGGTTAATTCACAACAGAGACTATTCAAGGCACGCCCGAAACTACAAAAGAGAGAATCAGATCCGCCTGCACAATTCGACTTCCTTGTTCGGTTAATATCATCAATCGGTATTTTAAATGAATGTTTGATTGATGTAAGGTTTCGCACTGCTCATGTTAATAATACATGCGAAATGCATGCATCATAAATCCGTAAACGGCGGTTTAAACTCGAGTTCAGGGTTTTCTGTACGTGGAGGAGAGCAACTGGCGTTATCAAATAATTAGTCAAGATTTGGATCACTGAGATCATCATATAACATCAATTTTTAGTCTGCATGCTACAGTGCTTTGCACAATGCACACTTTCATTTAGCATGGATACTACGCGAAATACATATTTACATCTGTAAAGTAGGCATGTCGCCATCACGTCTCTTCACTAATCATTTTCACAACGAGTAAAGCAGCCGTTCTCACCTTTCTCAAGCATACGTTCCAATAATAAACAGACACAGGGTTCGTGACCCACCTTTCCTTGCAGCTTCTTTGCCAAATAACCCACCGACCTTGCAGCTTCTTTGCCAAATAACTTGCACATGAACACCAAAGCATAAATATTTGGAAGAGTAATGATGAGAAAGTTGGTCAAAATCTGAAAAAGCAAGATTCATAACAAAACACATTACAGTTTTTGGGTGCTTGATTGTTCCTCATATTTTTAGTGAACTCAAAACATGTTCTTACTTCATTTCATATTCTTGTAAACAAATTTGAGGAGTTCCAAAGGGTTTCAATTTCATGGTCGGTACTGGGCGGCACTTTTGAGACAACATTTCAGAACATATTCATTTGAAACTAGCCAACATTGGGTTGAGATCACTTTCATTTCAGATCATACTAGTTTAAGATAACATTCATTTCACGCCGCGTTAAAGTGAAGCTGCTTTGATTCACTGTGAATTACATTTTTGTGATTCAGGGTGACTCACGTTGCGTTGCAAATACACTTGCAACTTTTAAAAAAACACAAAGGCCAGAAATTCTTCATTTCTCGGGTTTGGAATGGAGCGTTGCACCTATGAAATATGAAATGCAATTGAGATAAACTGAAATAAATGCATGTCTTCCGTTCCTGCAAGTTTCTTTCATCAAGGCGGCAAAATGGTTTCAACATTTAACTGAAAAATAAAATTCGTTAAAACAAAAAACTTTCTTTTGGTTTAACTGTTAGAGTCTTCGGAATCGAAAAAGATTTCACTAACGCTGGCGAAACTCCCCTTGCGGAAGTGCCCTCACCTGAGATGCCGGATAATGACTCCGTTGGCGTGCGACGATCCACTCGTCAACGAAAGCCCGTTGTTCGATACGGTGCTGTGCCGTATATTTAGTTGTCCTTGGCTGTTCTTATTTTCTTTCGTTCGTTCAACACATGTTGTTTGTGCGGGGGGAGATTGTGGTAATCAATTCCCTAAAGCGTACCAGTTGCGCGCGTTGATTGCTTGCTGTGCATTCCTTGGTTTGCGTCCTTACTTTCGTGTTAGTCATTGTCATTCTGTTTTGACCGTGGCTCTGTTCACTGCTGTTCTCTTTTCTGAATAAAGCCTTGTTGAGGTCGTGTAGTATAGAGTTACTACAGTTAAAACAAAAAACTTTCTTTTGGTATTAACTGTTAGAGTCTTCGGACTCGAATAGAAGGTCTGCGTCTGCGGACATAACCTTCCATCTTTTGTGTCAATGTTCGTTCTAACGAGAGCACTGTTTGCTAACAATCAGATTTTATAAACCGTTTCTACTGAATTTGAGCGCAACGACGGGTCGCCAGAGACGCGGGGCCCAATGCAATCGCACTGGTTGCATCGGCTTGAGGCCGGGCCTGTTCGTAATTCATCTGCTCAATTTTTCAATTCCTGCGTGGTGTTCTGACTTTTGTAAGTTGTCCGATAGTCTTGTCGACATATAGTTCTCCTTCTCATTCCTTGAAACAGTTTTGCAAGTGTGTCTTACTTTCTTGTTTATTCACCGTTCATGTTGTTCTCGATGTTGATGATTCCCTAATTATGATATATTTGCAAAAAGTGCCCCAAAAAAATGGGTCTTAGGCAGATCATGAAAAGAAAAAGTATTAGTGATAGCCGAAGTGTGGAAAATATTTCATACAGCGGCGAACGCACAATATTTCTATGGCGGAACAAAGTCTCGTCACAATCGCGTGACGTCACAAATCAACTTTAGGAGTAATTTCATGGGATCTCCCTAATTAAAATCCGGAAGTTTGGCCATAACGTTTGAACCGGAAATGCTAGAAAGTCCATCAAACCCTCTAAAGACTTGTATTGAAGCCTAGAATCCAAAACAATTTCGAGTCACCTAATCTGATGGATGGTTCGACTCCCCGGAAGTGACATCATTATCAAAACGTATAAAAATATGCATAAGCATCCTCTCATTGTGTAAACATCAACACAAAACCCGTGATCCCAAGCTGAAAATTTTTTTCCACTCTAAACTACTAGTCTTCACGAATCTGAGACCTATTGAATTGATGGTAGTATGGTTTACTCTCTTCCGCCATGAAAGAATTGAACTCGTGTTAACCCCTGATGTTGTTAAAAATATTTTTCGGACGTATTTGGGATTAATAGCGCAGTGCTTAAAGTACGTTCCTGTTATAAATTAACCAGTGCTCTGGAGGAACTACTCTAAACAGCAGGCAAACATCGCTGCTACACATGTCGCCATCACGTCTCTTCACTAATCATTTTCACAACGAGTAAACCAGCCGTTCTTCCCTTTTTCAAGGATACGTTACAATAATAAACAGACACAGGGTTCGTGACCCACTGCCGGAAAACGTCTTTGCGAAATAAGTTGCACATGAACAAAAAAGCAGAAAAATTAGGAAGAGTGATGAAGAGAAAAGTGGTCAAAATCTGAAAAAGCAAGACTCAAAACAAAACACATTACAGTTTTTGGGTGCTTGATTTTTCCTCATATCTTTAGTGAACAGAAAACATGTTCTTCTTTCATTTCATATTCTTGCAAACAAATTTGAGGAGTTCCAAAGGGTGGGACTTTCATGGTGGGTCGTGGGCGGCACTTTTGAGACAACATTTGAGACCATATTCATTTGAAAGTAGCCAACATTGCGTTGAGATCACTTTCATTTGAGATCATACTAATTAAAAGATAACACTCATTTAACGCCACGTTAAAGTAAAGCTGTTTTGATTTACTGTGAATCACATTTTTATGATCTACCTTCCACTTCTTTGCGGGAGACCTGAAGTTTTGCAATGTGACTTTTCATTTCAATTTTAGCAAGATTACGCCGTTCCATGTCCAGGGTGACTCACGTTGCGTTGTAAATGCACTTGCACTCTTAAAAAAACACTGAGGCCAGAAATTCTCCAATCCTCCGGTTTGGAATGGAGCGTTGCAACTATGAAATGCAATTGAGACAAAGTGAAAATAAATGCATGTCTTGCGTTCCTGCAAGTTTCTTTCATCAAGGCGCCAAAATAGTTTCAACATTTAACTGAAAAATAAAATTCGATAAAAGACAAAACTGTCTTTTGGTATTAGTTGAAACAATCCCAGGAGAAAATCAAATTTGGTCCTTTTTTGAAGAGAAACGCAACTGCGTAGGAAGAAAACGTCTAACGCGCGATCTCTGCGACCATAATTGCCATAATTGTTTTATGTAACGTCTTCACTCCCACACGCAAAACGCTGCACTTTTAACATGCATCGCAGGAAAGAGAAAACAACACAAATACACGATAGAAGACGGGGATAGATACATTTCGATAGTGCAGAATATACGCTTGATGGCGCTAATGCATTCACTAAATTTCGATGAAATGCAAGTTGTCAAGACAAACGCATGAATGTTGCCATGATAATAATTACAATGAAGAACTGCAATCTCTTCCAAGTACATCGATGTATAGAATGCATGAGGGAGTTGGAGGCTGCGAAGGATCTAGGGTCATCTAGGCTGCAGACCTCCCAAGGAAGAAAACGTCTAACGCGCGATCTCTGCGACCATAATTGCCATAATTGTTTCATGTAACGTCTTCACTCCCACACGCAAAACGCTGCACTTTTAGCATGCATCGCAGGAAAGAGAAAACAACACAAATACACGAAAGAAGACGGGGATAGATACATTTCGGTAGTGCAGAATATACGCTTGATGGCGCTAATGCATTCACTAAATTTCGATGAAATGCAAGTTTTCAAGACAAACGCATGAATGTTGCCATGATAATAATTACAATGAAGAACTGCAATCTCTTCCAAGTACATCGATGTATAGAATTCATGAGGGAGTTGGAGGCTGCGAAGGATCTAGGGTCATCTAGGCTGCAGACCTCCCAAGGACGAAGCTGCTTTCAGTGTGAAGGGATCAGTGCATAATAGTTAGTAAAAGTCTTTTACTCTGTGTATGAAATGTAATATGCCCAAAGCGGTTATATGATAAATTGAAGTAAAATGCGTTGCAGGCAAGGACAAGCCACCAGAAGAAAACAGTTCAAATTTGTCACATTAAACATTTACTGTTTTTATACATTCAAAAATATTCGTGAATGCTAAAGAGGAAATTTGTCAAAAGCTAACGACCACTGCAACATCGCAATAGTGTCACGAGCAGATTGCGAACCAGTCGCGCAATCACTGCGTCGCGGAAAAGAACTCGTCAAAACTTGCGTGAGAACGGAAATGCATATGTTTTGTAGACATCCCACAACTTCATACACTGGTTTGATAAAACAAGTTTCTGTGAACGTTACAAAAGCCTAACGATGTAATACAAAACAGAGATACTTCATGATTTGACACTTTCCTCTGTAATAACGAAGCGTAATTAAACCAATCCACTTGCTTTATGTCCAACAATAAATAAAAACATAAAATATGGTTCTCATAGCTGGGTAGTACATATCTTTTATACTCTGCCAGAAAAACTGCCAAACACGTTTTATTTTTTATTTTCGGAGGAATTTTTGACCAGATTTCTATTGAACTATATTTTATCATTTAAGCACCTGAGTTTGAACATGCTTTGGTAAAGCAAATTTTCGAGTTTTAACCTGTCTTGTGTTATATGAATGAACATCTGTAATGAGTTTAAAATAATTGTTAAACGTAGCACATAACTGCGAGGTTGTATTTTGTACATGAATGTGCTCACTTCAAGGTTGCATTTATCTTTTAGTTAAAGCATTTTTTTACATTTTATAAATGGAAGTAACTTTGTTAGTCAAAAGTTATTCGTGTTTGCATCTCATGGCGCGTTTAAAAACCGCTCTGCAAACGCGATTGTTTTAGCAGATAACGTTAATTCTGAAGAATAATAAAATTCATTAAAAATTTTCCAATGACGGTCAACTTGAAACACATTAAATACAAATAAAGAAGTCCCAGCATCATGCGCATGTGCAGATATATTTTCAGGGAGTAGCACCGAAATTTTTCTGATCCTTTTCAGGTTGATGACGATGCAAAGCAAATGGACGTTCACAAAACGCTTTACATTTTCTGCACCATTATTCTGTGCTGGTTGAAACTCAATTCTCAATATTGTGTATGAAATGACTAGCGCATCAAAGAAAAACAAGTAAGGAGTGACGGGAACACTGCGCCATGGCATCAACCTCTGACCCTAAAATAAAAAAATGCATAAACAATATTTGGCAGTGGCTCACAAAATGCGTAATTTTGGGTCTAATTCTGCAACTTTTCCCGGGATCATGCCCCCGGGCCCCTAGTATGGTCGTGCCTTGGGCACTTTCCCAGCCATGTCCTCAACGATTTGGGGTCTTTTGGCCCTAACTTGGGCACCAGAAATGCTAGGAAGTCGATCTAGGCCTCTGAAGCTTCATTTTCCTGCCTAGAATACAACCAAAGTTTGATCCAAAATTTTGGCCCTTCGTGGATGAGCTGATGTCATAATGAAACAACTAAAAGAAAAAGAAGTCAAACCTACCCTTTTTCTAACCCCACCCACTGAAAACCGCGTTCCCGAATCTAAAATGTTTTTTTTTTTCAGTACAAACTAGAAGACTTTAAGAATATTCCGAGGGCTCGTATAGCTCGCTAGAAAATTCTAGCGGGGAGTAATCTCGGGTTATCGAGAGTTACAGTTAGCCGCCAGTGGGAAACTCATGCATTTTCTGATTTTGGTGGCAAAAAGGGGTTCTGGGGCCATAACTTTGGTTCCAGACATGCTAGGAGGTCAAGCAAGAGCTCTATCGACGCGGGAGATCATCCAATTTCCAAAAAAAGTTTGAGTCAAATTTTGGCCCATGGGATTGGCGTCCAGGGCCCGTCAAAATTGGCCAAAAAAACAAAAACACCCCCAATTTGGGAGCCCCTCCCAGGCGAGCCAATTGCCCAAATCAAAAAATTTTTTTAATCGAACCAGGAAGACTTGCCGCATCCGTAGTGGGTTTGAACAACTCTTTAGCTATAGCGGTTGGAGAGTTACAACCAAAAAAGTACGAGCCCATTTCTTGGCTCGCGAGGTCGTTCAAGGAAACTCCAGTGGGACTTTTGCTGCTACTCCAGCAGTGGCCAGTGGAAGAACTGACTGAAGCTGTAATTCCTGCCTCTACTTATACGCTTCGACGCACGACGTCACTGTCGAAATTTCCAGGCTTCCGCAAATTCTCATTGGCTAATTTTTGTTCGTCGTGTGAAGTCGCGAATTTCCGTCGAGTTCTGCTTCGTGGCGACTCTAGTGGTCTTACTCAGCGTTTCGCCGACGTCCGAAATCGTTTTGCAATGCTTTTCGTATGTATCCATTTAAATCGGGAATTTTGCTCACACACCGGTATTGAATGTTAATGTAAATGGTTTCTATAATATTTTGGGTTACTCTCTTCCTAAGTGTGACTTACGATTAATGTGCGTGCGGAGTATAAATACACAATAGGTGGAATAAACACACATTACAATGTCCGTGCAGACGGAAAGTTCTTAGTTTTTACTTTGTTCCAGTTTCATTCTCTTGGAAGTAAGTCCATTTCTTGGTATGACTTTAGTATTCCAATATTCTTCCCAGTCGTTGCTATCCAAAGAGACCATCGACAAGCTCCTAGGTCGTTTTTCTTGACTTGTTTTTAAAGTAATTGAAATCTTTAATTAGTTGTATTCTAGAATCATAAGACGTTTCATGTTGAGGATGCAACGCGAACTCGACACATGCCTACTTCACAGATGTAAACATGTATTTCACGTGGTATCCATGCTAAAGGAAAGTGTGCATTGTGCATAGCACTGTAGCATGCAGGCTACAAACTGATGTTATATTATGATCTCAATGATCTAAATGCTGACTAATTGTTTGATAACGCTGGTTGCTATTCTCCATGTACAGAAACCCATGAACTCGTGTTCAATCCCCCTGTTTACGGATTTATGATGCATGCATTTCGCATGGATTATTAATAAGAGCAGTGCTAAACCTTACATCAATAAAACATTCGTTTAAAATAACGATTTTTGATATTAACCGAACGAGGAAATCGAATTGTCCAGGCGGGTCTGTTGCTCTCTTTTGTAGTTTCGGGCGTGCCTTGAATATTCTCTGTTATGAATTAACTAGTGCTCTCGTGTGACTATTCTAAAATACAGTTATCCTCCTAAGGAACTTGTAACACTATCCAAAAGTAATTTACAAAATCACATTTAGATTTGGGTCTTGCCACGAAAATCAATATTTTCTGCTCTGAGTTTTTGAGACGTTGCAGTCAGGGCAGTGCAACATTGTTTGATAATGCCAGATTTCAAATGAGTTTCAAGCTGAGTTGGTACTTCTTCATGTTATTTTTCAGTTATGCATGGTGCACATCTCCTAAATATATATGGGGTACGCTCAACAGATTGTCAGCAGGTCTGTCTAAGCAAGGCAAAGTTTGAGGGCTTATATTGAAATGTAAGAAACAATAATTCTAATCTATGAGCGTTTTTAGATTTGTTATGTGCATAGAGCCACATTTTTATTTGTTACGTAAAGCAGGATATTCTGGTCAGGTGAACCCCATGCTCATGTCCAGTGTGCCCCAGAGACGGGCACATTCGACAGAAAGAGTACCCTTTTTAAAGTAGTTGTAAAATTCTTTCTGAAGGGCGTTGTTTTCATGTTTTGACATGATATGGTGTATGTAGAGTTGCTTTGTTGTGTGACAAAATTTGAGCTTGTTCGGACTTGAATTAAAATAGCAGTTGTTTAAAATGCAAAAATGCGTCGACTGTGTCCCGCCTTCCCTTACACCAAATGCAGTTTTTTTGTTGAAATGTCTTTTCCTATGACTGCAAATGTCAAGTGTACCTTTAAAAAGAGTGATTTCTACAGTACAATACGCCGTGCTGCCTTTCGGCACCGGCTGGCTATCATTCAAAGGCGTAGAAGCTTGAGTTCATGAGGTCCAGAAAAGTTTTGATTTTACAAGATTTGGAATAATCCAAAAATTTGCGAAAAAAGATTCCACGTTTTCAATCAATAAATCCCTGGCAAGTTATCTGATTACCGTGGTTTCATGCAGGGCATTTTCCTATCTCATTTTGGGTGGAAGGGCAATAAACTCCTCGCACTATCGGATCAGTGACGTTTTCTACTCTGAGGTCGAAGATCATCTCTCTCTTTTGTTGAAACCGCTTTTGACAGAGGTTTGAGGGGAAGGTGCAGGGACTGGGAGAAAATTGTCTCATAAGTATGTACGTCAAAGAAGTTTAGCTTTCAACACTGTGGTGTTTTGGCACACTGGATTTGACACAGAGTTTAGAGCAGGCTAGGGTCTCCAAACTACGACCTGTCGGCACAATCCGGGATTCGAAGACATTTCATGAGGCTGCAAAGACATTTTGCCCACAATGAAAACACTATATTGTCAAGAAAAGTTGTCGACTTTTTGGAATGTAACATATCCCGAAACAATCACATAACGTAAGATGTCCGGCATTCGAATTGTTGTTTAGTGGCTTGTGTGGACCTCGAGAAGAAAAATACGCGACCCTACTTTGAAGTAAACATTTAGTCAATTTATCAACTCCAAAATCACATTTCCTAGATTTTCAGGCTAGCCGGCAGTTGAGGGCTCCTTAGTCCAACAACCGAAAAGATTCAAAATCTTTTAACATTCAAAAACATATTTTTGTTTCGGAGACAAGACTTCGATAAACAAAACTTTAATCAGGCTCTACTGGCGCTATAAACATTAAAAGCACGTTAAAAACTTGCCAATGTTTCGATAGTTGACACAACCATCTCCATCAGGGATAAAAACAAAAAAGAACATTTTTCCGTGTTTAGCCATGATGAAGATAGTCGCATCGACTATCGAAACGTTGGCAAGTTTTTAACATGTTTTAAATGTTTTTAGCGCCAGCAGAGCCCGATTGAAAGCTTGTTTATTCAAAAACATATACAAAATTGATAAATAGGTGTTATATTTTTAAAATTACTTCAAAAACTTTGTTTTCAACGAACAAAATACCACTCCCCACAAAGTGCCGCATGGGACCTGGACCAACCACCACCCTTGGCTACGCCACTGTCCAGAGTTCTCGATTATCACATTATTGCGCTAATCTTCAAGTGCAGCAGGAATGCGTGTTTCGGACACACAGCGTGGAGCAATGATTTTCGTACAGAGCAACGGCAGAACAGTAAATGTTGTGAAATTGAAATAGTATGAAACATTTGCAGATTATTGCAGATATGAAACATTTGCAGATATGTTAATGACTTGCCAAAAGTATCTAACTTTAAAACTACTCTTTTTGCTGATGATACATGCCTAATATTAGCAAAAAGAACATTGATATTTTGGAAAAGATGGTTGACCAGGAAATTAAAAAAGTTGACAGTTGGATGCGTCATAATAAGCTATCACTAAATTATAGTAAAACTGTCTACATGATATTTAACTCAGACAAGAAGCAGAGCTCCCCATTTAGAGTACAAATTGGTAGCCACCTAATTAATAGAGTCAATTCAACAAAATATCTTGGAATGCACTTAGATAATAAACTAAACTGGGATACACATATTTCAAAGCTTGAAAGCAAGCTTTCTTGCTATTCTGGTATATTTTATAGAATTCGAGAGTACTTGAGCACAAATGAACTTAAGATGATATATTTCAGCCTTGTGTACTCCCATCTACAGTATGCCATTGGTGCTTGGGGCTCAGCAACAAAAACCAGTCTACATAGACTAAACACCATCCATAACAAAATCATTAAGACCATCAGTTGGAGCTCTTTCCGATGCCA
>Ga0210059_1014900_pt1 | contig 11421 bp, 5 predicted proteins | sample Ectturendosymbi2_FD_188042 | JGI IMG/M metagenome (GOLD analysis project Ga0210059, IMG submission 188042) | Ecteinascidia turbinata endosymbiont from Florida, USA - Sample 2 (SPAdes) (version 2) | ecosystem: Host-associated > Tunicates > Ascidians > Unclassified | place: Key West, Florida... | reverse complement strand
CCTCAGTGATTCGGCACCCAAGGCATTGTGCTTCCTTGCCCTCCCTCAGTACCCCCCTGCAATACACACAGGTAACATTTGCTGAATTTCTTCCTTCTGTGGCGTGATAAGGCTAACATTCGGCGCGGTATGTCGCAAACTATAAGAACTAGTAGCACAACGAGCCTTACAGTTTTGGTAGTGCTGAAGCCTATCAGTTGGTGAGTGACAGTTGACACCAACTATAAAACCTGGAAAACTAGTAATCCATGAAATGACTGCAGAAAGAAAGTCACAATTTGGGCAAAGATAAATATCACAAGAAAAACGTCCAGCGGGGGACATCACGACTTTGGAAATGATTGTGTGAAGCATGGCCAAAAAACGTTGGAAAACTCTGACTACACCAGAAAACGGCTTCAACAAGTGAAGCCATAATGTTTGAACTGCATGATAAGTTCTGATCAATTTTAAGTATAGACACTAGACAATGATGGTACTTGAAAGAGTTGGTCAGCAGAATCCCACTTGGTAAGATAGCTACGATGACACTGCACGACAAAAAGTAGTCAAGAGGCGAAGTGACGTCTGAGGCCACAGAGATGAGCGCGTAGCTTCCACATCCGCTACAATCCCTGAAGCATAGCTTGGACCGCTCGCTTTCATATGATATGTAGCTGGTATTTAACGATTCCAAGGTTTATCATTTAATTTATAATGAAAGCTATAGAGCATAGTATTGAGTTATACGCAATTACCTCAAGATCGTGAAGGTTTATGCGCGATTCCCTGACCAGGCAGCAAATCTATTGCCTTCGTCCTGAAAGACATTTAAAAAGTATTCAATCGAATTGCTGTTTGCGAACCGCTCGCAGCGACAAAGTGGGAATTCGTATCAAGTGTGAGATTACGAGTGAACTTAAAGTAAAAACGATAACTATACAGCATGTGGTGACTTGTGCGTGCTGATAAGTCAATGCGTATGAGACGCATGGTGCAGCATTCGCTTATACCGGTAGATTTGAAAAATCCTTTGTAGACCCCTAAACCAGACTCGCAACGCTGAAGCAACATAAAGCACTCAGGGCTGCTACACAGGGTTACAGTCATTGAACGGATTTGCGTCTCTAAAATCACATTTAATCTTATGAGTACGACCTAAATAAAATAACAAATCTTTCAGTTTATATTTGCTACACAGTTAAGTTTACCTGGCGTCCAATTGAAATTTTCAGCGATAGACTTTAGGCTTGCCGTTGTCCCAGAGGTGAATATGACAGAGTACTTGTCACTGTTCGTGTCGAAATGGTCAAGCACCATTTGACGTGCCTAAGCGACAAGTAAAAACTGTTCCACAACTTTTAGCCCAGCTGTCATAACGACGGCAACAAAGCATCAGCACTGATTTTGCATTAACTTTGTTGTTTTGAAAAGTAATTCAATGCAGCTGTATTGTAAAAAAGTTGTTGCCCATGCAACACAGTTTAATTTTGTCAACAGGTTCCATCACAACATTTCTCCCCTTACTTATGCTGTGGACAGAACAACAAGGATGCGTTCATTGAACTGATCCTGCTGAGACTGTGTGAACTACTAATGATAAACGCTACAGCAGCGTTTCTTTAAACATTTCTGGGTCACGGACCCCTAGTACATCATAGTAAAGGTTACGGACTCCTGTAGACATTGCAATAACATTAAGAAGAAACGTTGCAATCAATATTTGAAATTAGGTCTTAATTATCGTGTTGGTAATTGAAATGCCAGAGCAAAGCCTATTAACCCCATAAATCACCTTTACATGTCCCAGGTCAAGAACCAGTGTAGCACAGGGATGCTGGGTTTTAAAATAAAAATGCTATATCGTTTGACCGTTTTGACGCAACAGCGATCAACGATGCAGCCACATGATATTGGCAGAACCGTCGCCAGAAAGTTTTCAATAGGGGGGCTTTCCGTTTGTGCGGGGTGTGCTTGACATTCTAAAAATTGAAAAAACTCCAATTGATTTACAGTGTTTCACGTTTCAATTTGGGGGGCTAGGAGCTTTGTTTGGGGGGCTAAGCCCACCAAAGTCCTCCCATGGCGACGGGTCTGGATATTGGGCAGATATATGTCAAAGCCAAAAGAGAAAAAAATGGATTTAAAAAACTATGCCTGCTGTCATCACACCTCATCGACCAAACGCGTCATAAGGCCACTGCTCGGATTGGCGCTGTGTGGATTTCCGAAAACATGTTTGTTCAATTCATCCGAGTATTCCGCTACTTGTCTGCTCGAGTACAGTGAGCTGCCGGTGAAGTCCATGTATGTGTTTCCTGTAACAGAATAATACGCCAGTGGGGAAGAAAGGTCCTGTTTCAGCATCAAACATTTCCAAAGAAGTAGGCCGTAGACGATAAAAACAGGATATGAAAAAATGACACGAGCGCTGGTCATAAAAACACGTGTATTTGTGTATTTCTTGACAATGTTTCAAAGCTGTTAACTGCAAAAATTGTCATCTTTCCCCAACTACCACGAACAAGAGCAAAGTGACCTGGGGTCCCTTTGTCGGCGGAAATGTCATTAGTCAAAGTGGTGGTCGTTATTGTTTGTGCATCTGAGGGTTAAAAGAAAACGCTTTCAGGCATTCTTTGTGGGGATTCCGTTAAGAAACACTGGTCTCGTCTAAAACATACGATCGCGTTTGTGCCGTTTGTGCATTCGTCATATGGTTTCGATTCTGAGCGGCCAGTCAAGAAATCGGGGAGTGAGCTGCAATATGTCTGCATGTTGAAGACGTTTTGGTGCATCTTAGCCTACATTAAAGATAACAACAATTATTGCTTCTAACAAACACCCATAGTGAATTGACCGCTACAAAAAACACCACATAATCAACAACCACAGCATTTCTCTGGAAATGACTTAAATCGAGAAGATTTGCTTTTCAAACACTCTATCATTTACACCCACTGTTGCATGACGCACATCTAATCGCCTTGCACGTCAGATTAATGGCTATAATGAAAAAAAGATTGGAAAAACAACAAAAGGACGACCTTTATTTCATCGTTTCAAGATGCTTAGCGCAATCCATAAGGGTGCTTTCACCTTTCAACCTGCAAATTAAGCGACACCGAAAACGCATCTGGAGAAAGTGACAATTTTACTTTTATTTTCAATCCCACGGCTAATTTTCAAAGACTTCATTCATCACATCAATACGTTTTTTTGCTGAACACTGCACCACGATTTTACACTTCGACTTTGTGGTTAAAATTTACTGGAGCCCCAGATAAGACTTCCGTTTAACTATTTGTACTGACCCTGAGTGATTACTGATTGTTTCCTGCAGCAAACACTGCAGCCAGCCGCTAAAACGAAAGGTTAAGAGATTACACTGTAGCGTCTTCGACTGATTAGAACAACGAGCTAGTATATAAAGTGATTTCAAAAAATTCGCAACAGGTATGAGTAAAAAATCAAGGTGTCCATAGCAGCAATTTTAAGTTACAGTACAATACGTGTGTTGCTGCATTTGCGGAAAGCTACTGGGAATATCAATTATAAACTTTTCACTCATTTATAATACGGGATCCGCTTACGCCTTGCAATGCTTTATGCTGGATAAGTAAGGGCCCCAGCATTTGACATCTCCCATTTTTAAGTCACATTGCTTGAAAACTTCAATGATTTAAAGCTGCATGTCTTAAATATTTCAAAGCTTGCAACGACTCAACCAATACATTTGCCCTGGTATGTTTTCCATTTGTGAGGGAAAGCTGGAGAGATGAAACGGTTTGCAACGAAAAAAACAGGCCACAAAACATCGCTGTATACATAAGCGGTACCTACATACATTAATGTATTATCAAGCATTGAGAAATTGCACTGCTCAACTTTGATATCGTCAGACTGCCCTGACGTCTCATGTTTCCCACTAAACCCTTGTCTAGTAGAATTTTATCACAATCACAAATAAACGACCGGTTGTCAAGTATATTTTTCGCAGAGACTTTTGAAATTGCGTTGCTATAAAAAAAACGGGATGTCTAATCGTCTCCATCGCTTCAACGTGTTTGATGCTTTTTCGCATTGAACGCAACTTCCTAACACCCTCTTGTGGTCCAGGTCATGGGCGTCGGAAGGAGTAGGGGGGCTTTGGCCTCCCTGGAGTTTGGAATTTTACATTTTTTTAGAATTCACGAACCAGTTTCGAACATTAAAGCACGGAAACAACACAGCTGAAAGAAAACAGCACAGCTGCCTTTTGCAAAACCGATGCTCCGCTATCCAAGATACCGATGAAATCCAAGAAATTAGCCCAGGTGTTTACCAAAAAAAATTTTAATGAACCTTTCTCGTTCGCTTCGGAACCGACTGAAGAAGCATTTTCGATGCAGCAATGCATCTTGTGGACCGGCGCACATAGAACGTCCACAATTGTCGCACATTTTTATGAAAGCATGGACAAGCATCGTAAAACTCTTAGAACAAGCAAAACATGTAGGTCCATCATGTTTTTCAGTAACAAACACTTACGTAGCTTATTTTATGTGGTTAGCAATTCCTTTTAACTTTTTTCTACTAGTCTATAGATTTTCAAAACTGAATGAATTTGTCACCTTCCAAGCGCAGAAATTCTTTCTCACGAATCTGCTCCAGGTTGTCCGGATAACCGACAATTTCGTTGTTGTCATGGTGACTCATAGCGTTGGACATGGCAGACGTTTCCTAAAAAATCACACTGTTTTGATCGATTACGACAATGAAGGAGTGTCGAAGTCAAAACAACAAGAAAATATACCATTATTGAAAGATGCTGCGATTGTCTTTTTCAGTTCTTTGCGTCAGTTTCAATCTCAGAAATATTTTTGAATACTGTAGTTATTATGTACGAGAAGCTGCAAGAAAAAAAGCGTCACTGCAAGAACACAAGCATCATTTATCTGCATCTATAAATTTTTGCACATTTGATCAAAACTCGTGGATAAACTTGCCAGTCCAATGTAGTAGAACGAAAGGTCTTATATAGATCCTTGCACGGTCGCAAAAATAACATAAGGCTACTGCTGCTGGATAAACTGAAAAATCCAATAAAAGGATAAAAACTTTATGTACTGCAAATCTGCTATTTTCCTAAACCTTCGTAGTAAATCATGTCTCTTAAGTCAACCTTGCTACTGACGACATTTAGTCTTCAAAACAATTTTTAATACTTGCAATGCTCTCAGTGACGATGAGCATAGCAATTTGTTCTGAGATGTGTCAGAGACGCTGACGTCATTTTGCTGACGTCATTCGTAGCGCACGTTTGGGATCCAGTTTCCTATTTTCGAAACATTTTACCTCGGGCGCATAGCCTGAGGTGGCCAAAGGCACTATCATTCCGCCGGAGTTTTGCGAACACAATCGCTGTTTCCAAGAAAGTGACACATTTTATAAACTAACAAAAACTACCAAGAACCCAAATATTACTTCGAAAAATATATGACTTAAAGCGTACAAGCATATGTGATTCACAAGCTGTGATTCCGAAATGGCAGCAACCTAGTTAGAACAGAAATACGTCATGGTGAAGTCTCAATGTGAGCGGCGTCATCTGTGGCACCAAAAAATCTTCTGCCTTTGGTGGCTAACCACTGCACCTCAGGGATGCTAAGAGAATCGACGAGCAAAGGCTCAAGACCATTGTCCATGAATGACATTAATGTCTTTTCGGAAATAATTTTCTATAAATCAGTGTCGTGTCAAGGCGTGGCTTCATTCAAGCAAGATTTTTGTACTGCTCTGCAAAGTCAACTTAAAATGCACCAGGAAAAACAATAACACCAAAGAAATTGTTTTGATGTTCAGAAAACTGCAGTTACTGCTTCTGCCAAATTGGCACCACAATGGCATTAATGCAACTCATGAGTTGTTAAACTTGTGTTTGTTTTGCGTAAGATTAGTTAGCGCTCTGTTCCGTACTGTTTATTGACCAAGCTTTACACTATACACAATATAAAAGTATATTAAACACCATGAGTGCTTTCATGAAAAGAAATTAACTCGCATGCAAAAATGTCGAGGAAGGTCTACATCAGGGGTCTCAAACTCAAATTGCAACAAGGGCCAAATAAGGACTTGTAAAGTAACCCGAGGGCCGCGTTATGACGTTGACGCAACAGTGGCGGTACTTGAACCTTACTAGAAACAGATTTCACATCTTATTTCTTGCGAAAGGTATCATGAGTTATAGGCAAATCATTTATACCCGTCTCTTCTCTACGTTCTTTTAAAAGGAACTTTTTCACTCGCTAGCCGAGCACTTTTAAACACCGGTGAAGCAACCAAATAACGCAACTGTTAATTATTTGAAAATTTCCAAAACGCATCGCGGGCCTCACAAAACGCCCTCGCGGGCCACATGCGGCCCGCGTGTTTGAGACCCCTGGTGCACTTGCCGTTTTCTTAAACGTAAGTAAGCCATTATGTTGGCATGAATTGCTTGGGATGGGCATTGCGTTTTTGGTCAAAGGCTTCCCGATTTTTATGATTAAAATCATACTTTCATAACATTCGTATTTATTTCAGAAGTTCTTAAAATACGATGGAGCTCATCGTTTTTCAGACAGTATTAATAAACCATAGTTAGAATCAAGTAGGGTTCACTCAAGATCAAGGCACTCCTTGAGCATTTCCGTTGCGTCACATCCTGCCCAACTTAACCGTGCTAACTTGTCGGCAAACTGTTTTGATTGACTGACTTAATACCACTTTGGATCGTATAAACTGCACATTTTGCAGAACGATCAAGTTTTATGAAAACTAAAAATTGCGTACGTTCAACTCCATTTTTAAATTATTCATGGTAGAGTCAGTCAAGCAAATCTTTTTACTGAGTAAGCTTTTGTCAAGTCTCAGCCGCTTGCCGCCTGTCATTAGTACTGTACAAAAGATGTGCTTTTTATACATGACACACCGGCATTAGTCTTCGCATGGTAGATCTGGCCTACGACCTCTGCATCTTCACCTAGTCCTAGAGGTACATATAATAAAATTTATGATATTGCCATTAGGTATTTTCTGCTTTGTGGAAGGTCGCCGAAACAGACAAAACCCTAATCACTGATTGTGACCTCTCCCGAAAATGCAAATTATCCGATTTTGTGAAAAGCAACTGCAACCAAGCAGGTTTGTTAAGAACCCTTGAACATTAAATAATAATACATATCACATACTTCAGTCTAGTTCACCATTTTCCAACCAGTGGGCCGCGAAACATTTCAAAATGTTGCAATTCTCTGATATTTAGTTAAAACGTTTCTTGAAAATTAGTCGATTTTCTATTGATTGCAGCAGATCGGGAAACGAGAACCAGAAATCCGCCCATTGTTGCGTTAAAACTGGGGCAATGCGTTGTTTCGCGTTAACAATGAAGGTGAGATCACACAAAACTGTCGTTTCTCGAAGTGCGCCCCACAAAAAAAATTGTCAGTAAAAGTGGGACGCAAGCTCAAAAATGTCGCGAAGCACTGGCCCTGGGTCTACGGACCCAAAAGGAAACTTGGATGAGTTTTAAGGGCTTCGTAAAGTAATTTCAAAACTTGAATTTATCAGATTTTTCTGAGAATTTTGGCCACTAGTCAGTGCAACAGAGTGGGAACTAAACTGAAATTTCGACTGTCATGGCCGAATAACCGCAAAACTTATTTTCCATTCGGTAAGCAATTCACGGAGTTGCTGTATATTTTGATTGTAAACAATATAGCCACAAATATCGAAAACATACTATTTTATTCAATGTTTCAGCTTTGTCGTAAACCCCCATCCAGCAGAAAAATTAATTAAATACATCAGTGACTCAGAAGAGTAAGAAAATGCATTTTCATTGAAGGCATTCGTGCTATATTACGTCATACAGACGTAAGGGAATGAGACGAACCATCGATTTTGAGATCTGGTTGGTGTTCCTGTATTAAAAGAGACTGAAATAGAAGCTTCTTTTGAATAAACTTTAAGCAACCAGATACTTTGGGAAGCATCGCCGGTCAAACCAAACTTCTGCTTGACTATCTTCTAACATAGAAAGACCAACCAGATCTCGATTAGATGGTTCGAAACAAGAATAACGTCTTGTCATCATTCGTTAAATGCTTTCGACAAACAAAGAGATACTTTCCCACAGAGGCGAATTTTCATTTTCGGGGCCCTAGGCTTTTTTAAATTGGGGGCCTTTCTGGAAGGCAGATGTGGCCGTAGTCCCATTTTCAAACTCCAACTCCGCTCCTGTTCCAAAATTTTCGAATCCGGATACGGGTCCGTGTCTGAAAATATTTCAAATTTGAGAATCCGACTCCTACTCATACTCTGGCAACCAATGATGCAACCGAAATTCACCAATGTTTATACTTAAGTGCCTTATGGCAGACTCCTGATACTGCTAAAAATGAAGTGTCTCCGGATGCGGTTTTTCACAAATTTCTGACTTCGGCTCCTGCGGCGAATCCGAAAGAAAAACGCAAGATCCTGCCGGAGTCGACTCCGGATCCGTGGCCCCCTTTAGTATAGGCCTAGACCAGCTACTGTATGTCCAACCGAAATTGCTTACTGAGTCAAAAATTATGCAACTGCTGTATCTTTACCAGCGCCGCAAATTGAATGACATATTAATGAGGGCCGCACATGGAATGCCTTAGTTTGATCTTAGCAAAGTAAACTTAGTTTAAACTGATTCTATCTGAATAAGAGCTGATGATACCTACTTTGTAGGCGAAATGTATACTCTGTGAGATCTTAGTGTCTGGTTCTGTGCTGAGAAAGGATTTCTTTATCCATAGACAGTGTAGTTTAAACTAATGTACTGAAAGTGTTCGAATCCTAACCGTAATGTTAAAAAATGTTTGGCTCCTCTAAACACTCAATAAGTGTGATTTCATGGAGTAGTTTATTGCCAATATAAGGGTAGAAATCAGAAAACTAGCAAAAACTTTTGCAACAAAGCGTCAGTGGACATATGGAAATCCCTCTGCGCGCAGCAGACGTGATAAAGTGGCAGTGAGGACCACCTGCATCAAAAATATCAAATTAAGATTATCAAAATACGAACTGGTTGTCAGTATGTCGGCTACTTATACTGCAGCGAAAACTTATTGGGCCGCACAAAACCTTCGACTGGACCGCATGATGAGGGCCGCGGGTTGGGCATAGCTGGTATAGACCTTTCTGGCACACGAAAAAACTGGGTTATTGGTTTCGTCATTTCAATAACAGCTCGAAGTGCATCTACTTTGACAGTGGCGTTCTTTCGCTTGCTAGAACCACTCTCACAAGTACGTTTCGACATTCTCAAGTTAATGCAAGTAAGCCTACTGTAGATCCACCGTTGCCCTGATTACTTTGAAAGAAAGAAAACAAAAAGCTCACTTTGCTAACTGAGCTAATAAGCTCAAGCTACAAATTGCCCTTACTAATACATCAATATATGTGTCTAGTTCAACGGTAGTTAAAACCTTTTTCTATGCATAGACCTGCAGAAAGGAATGGCCGAAGATTAATACAAAACAATTGAAATCAAAGAACATCCCAGCTTAACACGGACGGTATTACAAACAGTTAGTATTTTGCTCCTTGGAATATCTGCAGCCTTGGCTACAGTGCAGGCTAGTCTTGCCTTTATCCTATCCCGTATCTTACCAATAAAAAGCAACAAGAGAGAAACCTGGGCTGTACGAAAAAACGGAGGCTCTAGGCTTACGCCTTTCTAGCCTAATGGTAAATCCGCGCCTGCTTCCTACAAACAGCAGCGATACTGTTGTCTGGCTGTACTAATAGCAAACCTGAACTAAAACTGAAAGAAACACAGTCGCAATTTCGGCCGAACTCTTAGTTAACTGGTCAGCGTGCGCCTCATTTGGTACTTCACATGTACCATGTTTGTCAGCACCAAGAGCTGTGTTTACACCATATGCTGTCGAGCAGGGCTTCCTCGTGTCTTCACATATTCTAGTCAGGCTAAACTCAAGCAGCTGGGCATGAAAAATTGCAGGTTCAATTGGCAGCTTCTCACTTTCAAACAATCGTGCCAGAGACCTGACGATTGGTTACCAATGTCACAGCAAAGACAGCTGTCCTAACATACGCCACCACTTCTCTCATCGACATTTCTGGTTTGTCAATCGATACGTGCTGCTTTATAGCCTTACTAGGTGATTTCCCCAAGAGGCAGGTCGACATTTTTGTTTTTGCCATAGATCACGTGATACTAGCGAAAGCTTGAGACGCAAAACTAAATTGCAATAGCGGTCAACTCGCGGATGCATCCACAAAATAATTGTCTTATTTTGCACAACATGCCTACTCTTCCTCGTCACCCTCCATATAAGTTGAATGTTGCGAACAGATCGACCGTTAACAAGACCGCCACGTCAAACGAACATGTTGACTGAGTTTTTCTGTGACACAGGTGGCTGCGGCCAACACCAGCGGTTAAAAAATTTAGGGACTGTTTTTCGTTAACAAAAATTTACCCAACCTGTGATGAGTCAAGGGCTTTTGCTACAGTGTCATTCCAATGAAGAGCAAGGAGTGAAACAAACCAAAAAAAAACTTTCTTTGAGTGCTACCCAGCTACTTGTTTATCCCAAAGCGGTCTGCCAAGCGAGTAAAAATTACTTTTTCAACAGGAGACGGTTTACAGAGCCATTTCGAACAATCATCAAGCACACATTTAATAAAAACAGGAAAACAGCCAAAGCTAATAATAAAAAAATGATGGATTATGAAACTACGATTGAGGTGTGTCTGTGTGAACAGCAAACAAACACAAGGCAGAAAACACACATCAACAAACACAATATGCAAAACAGAAATATACAGCAAACCTGCTTCACTGCAACTAGCGGTTCGGTAATGTTGATTGCGGAAAACAAACTACAAAGTTCTACAGCTGTGTTTTCAATCATTTTGCATTTATTGATTTATTGATGGATTGTTTCGTTACAGATGAAGAGAGCATGCCTATGTACACTCAAGTAAAGACACGTGGCCTTCAGCGGTTATAATTTACTTGCCTCACTGCTACGTGATGCGGTGCACATGCTCTAGACGTCACGTATTGAAAACACCCGGCGACAGCCAGCACGTGACCAGCGCTACGCGTCATGACAAGCAGTGCAGCGTGACGCGTGCCACAGCAACAGAGCAGCACGTCACGTTTTCAAGAAAACTGCGACAAACATGGGCGACTGCGTTAGGCAAGGCTTTTCTCTTCACTGACCCGCATTCGTCTGTTTATAACGCAAAAGGGGAAAAGTCAGACCCGTTGCCAGAAACTCGTCAATAGGGGGGCTTACGTTTGTGCGGGGAGGCTTTACGTTTGTGCAGAGGGGGCTTGGCATTTAAATTTGACAAAAACTCTACTGATTAATTACGTTTCAAATTTTAATTTGGGGCTCTTAGAGCTTTGTTTGGGGG
>Ga0210059_1014899_pt1 | contig 11421 bp, 9 predicted proteins | sample Ectturendosymbi2_FD_188042 | JGI IMG/M metagenome (GOLD analysis project Ga0210059, IMG submission 188042) | Ecteinascidia turbinata endosymbiont from Florida, USA - Sample 2 (SPAdes) (version 2) | ecosystem: Host-associated > Tunicates > Ascidians > Unclassified | place: Key West, Florida... | reverse complement strand
AAAGACGACGGATTGCAGACACCATCAAAAATCCAGGTGGTAACACCCGGAGCCGCATTGAACAGCGCTGGCCTGATATCGGCTTCAGACGTTTCTCAGATATTTTCGTTCCAAGAGCTGGCTGTTGCCGCTCAGAGGCAAGATGGCAATTCCCTGAATCAAGAAAAACGGGCCGAGGCGACTGAGGAGGAGCAAAATGGGAAGGACCAGACACATGGTGGAGGGCGTAGCAACACCGATGAAGTTGGTGGAAATGCGGAGAGTGATATTTCAGAGAAAAGTACATCCTCATCTGCACTCCCGACATTGGTGGTCGACCCCCCATCAGACGGTGAAGCCGATTCATCTGAAGGCAATACGCCCAAGGTAATTGTTGTGAAGCGTAAGTTTTAAGTCGAGCAAACCGCTGCTGCATACAGGTAAACGCACTGGATTTTCGTGCAACTTTCTGCACTTCAAATACAGATGGTGCTACTTTGTTGAAAACACTACAAGGATATATTCTTGATCATATTAATGCTGTTTTGTGGTTGGCGATTGTAGAGGGTTAAATATATACTGTACATTACGCCTGGCAGCCATACTAGATATGAATGTGGACTAGAGGGTGTTTTAACAATTGTCAGCCTATGCCAACAATAAAGATTTGCAGTCTTTTGTTCAGCATTGTTTGCAATAAGCCAATTAAGTTAAATATTTTATAATATTTTGCACAGTAGGGAATAATTATTCATATTTTTGGGCCTATTTGAAATGTGTAATTGTTTCAAGTTAAATTTGACGTTTTTCACATAAAAAATAAATACCACTCAAATGCCAATCCGAGCTGCCGTTGCAGAACAGTTTCAGCAATCTTTGAATGAAAATCCACACCTACCAGTCAAAGTTCTGGGTTGCCTAGGGAAACTACCGGAACCGACTACTTAAGCTTGGCCTTGGTGAAAACAGTGGTGTAAAATTAAAACTCTTTGAACTCAATGCAGCCCACGAGCGGCATATATTTACCAGTAAATCACTTGTACGTTATAATTCCCATCTCTTGCAGGATAAAGCCGGTAAGAAGCAGACTCTCCATCGTGTTCGTTCTGGGGCCAAGACAGACCTGGTTCTCTCACTCAAATCCACGCAATCAGGGGAGTCAGATATTTCTTCCTCTCCGCTTAACACCCCCTCCGCTATTCAGGTTCGTCCCGTATCTCAGGCATTTCACCAGTGGGAACGTTGTTTTTTCACAACAAACCTACAAATAAAGTGCTCATAAGAAAAGGTCTTTTCGTAACTTCCTTGAATACAGTTTATTCCTGTCACTGGTTCTTGCTGGTATTGAAGTGGTTTGTGAGATTTCGTTGCGCCAATTGGTGAAAATCCCTTCAAGACTTTGAGACGTAATAAAACACTTCTAATAAAACACAATAAAACAAATTGACTGAAAATTAGACTTACTTTACCTACAAGAGTGCTCTTTATAGCACACTAAACGCGATTGTTACGAGTTACGACACCAGACTGCAACAATGGATCTGCGAGTAATTCGTAGCTAGACAGGCGTGGTGTTACTTGTAGTTACATCTTACTTTCATGTCAGAATGATCAAACCGGGTCTGTAGTACAGTAGTGTAGCGATCTAAGAAAAACTAAGCTATAACCACTGGGTATACAATATCCATAGCATTTGTGACTGTGTAATCATGCTGTTGACAGCGAGTATGATTCAGATGTGATGCCACTGCAGACCTAAGCGTGAGATGCACGACACGCCATTGCAGAGTAGGATTTTTTATTAGAAACCATTAGACTTACTAGTTAACTAGAAACCATCACGTTTACTAGCAGTAGCATAACATGTAAGTTTAAACTAATTGGTACCGAACTAGCATTAATTTGTATGGCGGTACGTTTTCAGGAGGGTGTAAAAATGTAATGTAAACAAATGTGGACTTCACTTGAAGTTATCATCTGTGGAAACAAATTTCATGTTTTCAGCACGGTAACCAGTTTTATTTCCTCCTAAATTGTGCTTCACTTTGCGATTCATCACTGCTTATTATGAGTGCAAAAGATAGGAAAACAGGTTTTCAGCAATTTGAAAAAGCCGAAGGTGACTTCTTGCTAGAAGCCATACTATTTCGTCGAACAGACGGCTTGTAGACACATCTTGTCATTTGTGATAATGCAAATGTGTGCACCTTAGAAAGAACACATGAGAGGTAATCGACTGTGTTTTGTGCTCTGTGCATGGTTTGTCTGGGCACTGGGCAGAGCTGTTAGCTGGAATCGCCAAGACTGCAACAGGCAAAGCATCTAAGGAGTGCAAAACACTTGTTCAATTGGGACTGGACTGTGTCTAAATGCTTTGACACAAATGTAGTTTTCCAAATAGCCGTTTTCTTGATTCCGGTCGTAAGAAATAAGAAAAGGCCGCCAGGCATTAACAGCAAAACCAGCGACTGCCTTTCCAGAATTTGTTTATATCACCGTTACCTTGAATTACTTTTCTGCTAGTTACTGTTCTCTGCATCGTCTGAACCTGCGATGTTGCTGTTTCGCTAATTTTTTCGTGGTAAGAGCACTGATTGTAAAAAACTACCGGATTAACATACTAAGTTCTTTTAGTTGTGTGTACTTGATATGTTTCATTTTGCAATTAACTTGAAGTACACCAAGACAGTTGAAAATGTTAATGTGTTAAAACGAACACAAGCCTGAGCTGGAGCTGGAGCCGCAGCCATGTTACGAAAAAAAGAGCTCCGGAGTTGGAGCCGGAGCAGTGTCATTTCTACGACGGCTCCGCAGCCCTGGTTGTAAAGCCAGAGCTGTACTTCCTCGGTGTGTGTTTTCGTTGATTGTCTGCTTCACCTTTCAGGGACGCATAAATTGATTTTGCCGTGACAGAATGGTGGTTTGGGTAAAAATAACTCCCAATTTCTTTGTTTGCAGAAAATGAAAAAGCAGCTTTTGCTTTATCTCCGATATCAGCTTTATGGGATTTCCTGCGAGGGTCACAATAGTAATATCTCCGTTAAGAAATTTGGTAGTTAAACTTGAATAGTGGTTCTCATTGGCATATAGTACAAATATGTTGGTAGTTTTATTCGCAAATAATTCAAAACAAAAGTGATTTAAAACACGTTTGTTATTGCGACTTCCGGATAACTTCATGCATGTAAATTCCTGAATATCCTGAAGCCAAAGTTTGACTCTTCAAGAAGATAACCATTGATTAGGACTCGCGTGTATCGCTAAGATTGCTAAATGAGTCAAGTCTACATCAGCCAAGCTGCGATTCGGTTACAGTTATTTTATTTAAAAATCTTGAAAAGTGAAACACTTATTTGCAATCAGGTTTCGTCAGTTCTTTTCGAAACGACGATGCGCTTGGGGTAATCAGAGGCAGAAAAAAAGCTGCAAACAGAATGAAGGTTGTGAGTGAAATCTAAGGACGTGAAGTCCAAAGACTTCTATAAATGTCGGGCTTCATTTTCAAGATATTTTGTAGCGTTTCTATTTTTTCTTCATTTTTACTGAGTGATACAGGCAAGGAAGCTTGGGTGGTGTTCATGCCATCTGCGTAGCATTAACATCTAGTTTGGATATTGAGCGTTTCGTCTTGGCTGTTGCAGGTAATAACGCCGACTATGCAGACATTAGCTTCGGCAGGCAAGAGTGGCTCACCGGGTAAAAGACTTCCCCAAGAATTGCGCGTTCATCCGCAACCCCTTGTCATGTGTGTCAATCCTGGTGCTCAGAACCCAGCGCAGTCTGGGAGCGGGGGTAGGTTTGCTGCCCGTTGTGATTAGTAGCCGCTCACTTTTGTTTTGGACAACAATGAATTATGTGCTGTTCAAAAGTAGAAAACCACGCGCAACTGGCAAAACCTAATGTTTTTTTGCTTTACCTTCTAACAGCAGCAAACACATGCGTTGAACAGTCGTAGTCCTCAATCGTTGGCAATATTCCAGTTCGACTGACTTGTATGATGAGGACACGTGTGTGCTGTAGCTATCGTTGCTGAAAATGCGGTGGAGTGTAAGAACGCAACTGGTTATTGTGAGTTTGTTTCGCCATCTTGTAACGTGACGCGTGCAACTCGGTTGCACACTGGAGTTCCATAATCGAGCTATGGGTGGCACTGGCCACAGCGAAGTTATACGCGTTGCAGGTTTGCCACGTATGCATTGAAAATTGTATGATCTCTGGCATTCAACAGGGTTGGCGGCACGCAGGATAAATGATCTTGAAGAAAATAGGCAAGCCTAGGCCAAACAAAGATGAATGCGCATCTGCAAATATGTTTGGCACAACAACAGCTCACGTGGATTTTGAAAATCAAGAAAAAATTTGCTGCAATGAGTTTTGCATATGCGATGACGTGAACCCCGAATAGTTTCCTAAATAGATGATTCATGCGTCAACATAAGATGCTGAAACGGTAGCTTTGGTTTGCTGGTCAGCAATGTTGCCCAAACAAAGCAAAGTTTATTAACCTCATTCGCAAGTATGTAAAAAACACGTCTCTTTTTGTCATATATTATTTGTTTATTGGATCGGCAGTGTTGGCTGATAGTTGAAAATTGCGTCAATCGCATTTCGAAGTCTTGACTATCCTTCAGTGCCAAGGAAACAGCCGTTTTTAATTTTTTAACATTTTATTTAACGAAGGCGTTGAGCCTACTCCGTTCAAGATTGACATGCCGTCTACTGTAGGGTTTCACCGTCGTAGTCACCACACGGCAAAGAGTGTATGCGTGGTATTGCGTCAAGAGTGAACTCCGCGTAAACTGATGTTCCCGCACAGTCGCCAGAAGCCTGTTTTTTCAATGTGGTCGTGCAGGCTTGTTACTTTCGGAGTGCGTTCCGTTACCCAGGGTTAACGCTCGGCTGATTGCACACATTTTCACCAGGGGGTGTCGACCCAGCAGTCAGCCCGTAATTGTAGCGTAGCGTGAAGAAGCATAGAGTAATGTTCAAAGTGAAACCTAATGTACGATTTGCGGCCCATACCTTGTGTTGAGTGTTGAGCACTGTGTGGGTGGCGAGGCTTAGCTCTTGTGCGTATGTGTGTATATCTGCTGATCACAACCTGCTTTTTTGAAGACTCCTACACTTTTCCACTTGATCAGTCCATCTCAGGCAACTCCTCCTTCCCCATCCGTCCTGGTGTGTCCTTTTCCTTCCAGAGGTTTCGGTGGGATCCCGGGCACGCGCACAGCAAGTCCTGCTAGCGTTGCCAGGTACGCTCGCATGACATGATATCAATAAGCAACTCATTCCATCGCCTCTAGCGTGCAGCTTGGCTATGGTTACGAATTGCAACGATTCCGTGATCGAGACTGAAATTATTAGAGATCTGTTCGAGTTCAAAACCGCTTCGTTCGTTTTAAATAATATTAGTTCTTCTCGGTAAGAAACAATGTTCAGCCCGCCGAGTTGGTCGTTCCTTTTGTCTACGTTCGAATCCATCCTTAGCTGTTTTAAGGTTTTGCGCGGTTTCTAACGTATTTTGTACGCGCATCATGTTTTAAGAGAGAAGAAATTTTTATGGAAGGGTTGAGTTTACGCAACTGCCTGTCGTTGAAAAATGCTCAAAAGTAACGTTTCTTTAGTCCTGCTGCATTTGGAATCATTCATCGAGGAAGTGGGGCACCTGGTGGCAACAGTGGCTCGTTGCTCAAATCGGCTCTGATGAAAAAGTTCCCTGTCTTCCAGTTTCCCCCTCCTACTGGAAATCCTACTAGCCCTGTTTCTTCTGACGACAAAATGGACACTGAAGAACAGGGCAGCGCGTGCCCATCTGCTGCCGAATTACCACGTGATGCTTCGAACCAGCCAAGCGAATCGTCACCCGAGTCTTCAACTCCGGTATCCGTTATTTGCCGCCCGCCAACGTCATCTGCTCAGTTGGCCGACAAACTCTCAGGAGCCAAAGACCCCTGCTTGTCTGAGGCAGCGCAGAAAGATGCATAATTGCAGCCTGAGCACCTACTTCATAAACTGTAGGATGTGGTGCAACTATCAAAGAGCAGGTCAATGTGATGTTTACTAATTATTGTTTTCACGGATTAAATTCAACCATGCAAGTATTTTTTTGGTGTTTTGCTGTTTTTTTTCTAATCAATCATGTGACAAATTTTCAAAAATCTGCTGACATCACATACAAAAATTGAATTTCCCAAGCAGATATTATTATTTTTATTTTTTAGTAATAAACATGATAAATGCATCCAACGCTTTATATTTTTGTAGCCCGGTGCTTGTGGTGACAGCTTTTTCAAGTGTCCCTCCCCACGAAGCCACTGTCGCGGCTTTTACGTAGAAATAAGATTTTATTTTCACTTAGATTTTTTTCAAAATCTTTATGCCTGTTCAAGCGACTCGAAATTGCCTGAAAAGCGAAGAAACTCCACCGCGCCACTCGTTGCTGCTGAACAACACAGTGTGTGTGGTACCAGGTATCGCACAGAATAAAAAGCATAAAGCAAGATGCGCGCTTTCCTTTGGAACACCACCCGGCGTTGTTTTGAATATCTCCAGCGGGTAGCATGGTGCGAGTTGACAACAGAGACACTCACGTGTAACCTCATTGCAAATCCGGCGTGCTTAAAGGTGCATACAGCAACAGGTGCTTGCCTTTTGCAAACTGGTGCATTAATTCTCGCACATAAGGTATGCCCCCGTCCACGTCGTTTAAAGAACTTGGGTGCTTGTGACCGAGAGACGTTGCCGCACGGGCTTCCTGCACCGCAGCAGCGCCGTGTGCAAACCTCGCTTGCCGGAAGTCTTTTCTCATGTCGACGTATTGCGAACTTCCAGGCTCTACGGTTCTTCGGCAGCCCGAACCGTACCTGCGGTGCAAGCTTTTCGAATCCAGGCGTTATCTAATTTTTCGGTGACATGCGTGGTTCTCGTTAATTTCCCGTTAGCACCTTAATGCAGGAGTCAGTTTTTTCAATCCTTTGCAATTTTACCGGCCTTGTAGTTCATTGTTGGTGTGCAAGTTGCTTTCGGAAGCGATCACAATAACAGCGTTTTCCTATTTCTGTTTGCACAACGATTTATTCGTGATGCATGTTGCGTCAGACAGATTTGTGAGAGCTATAAATTGCCGTTTTTATTGTACAAAAAAAATAGTGGCGATAGTTCCATGAATTCCGCTTTTCGGTAATTGTCAAGTAAATACTCTGTATTGTCCAACTCGCTTGTTGGCGTTCTCGAAAAGTTGCGTCTTGTCGGATTACTTTTTGATTCTGAAATAGCATTCATATGCTTGTTTGTAAATATGAGAAACATGAAGTTACGCCTACTGTGCGTTCTAACTGGTTACTGCCAAGTCGTGCAGGTGCTAATCGTTGTTTCATTACATTCGCTTTTGTTTTATTGCGCTTTACCAGTAGACGGCGCGAAGAGCTGATTGGTGTTTTTTCCCGACGTGGAGAAACGAGTTCTAGCTCACAGGCCACACCCCCCGTCATCGCTTCCAGATGAACGTCATTTCCTGCACCGATCGGTGCGATATACTCGCCAGTGCACTTAACACCGCTTCGCTTGTTCAGATTTCCTGGTGTGGTTGCTTTTTTGCCGCTTGCTTTTTTTCCTCGTTCCATTCTTGCACATCCTCCGACGTCACCTCCGTGAGAAATCGGATGCGCATCGTTGCGTCTCGCGGTGTGTTTTGTCAATATCGCCCCGCCCTTTTACGCGGCAAGTCGCACCGTTTACTTTGCCTTTGTAAAATATTAAGTTTTGTTTGCCGCAAGTTTTTGTTCGTTACTATCGCATGCGTTTGTTTCAGTGACAGTTCATTGAAAAGCTCCTTGTGTGTAACGTTTGTTGAGAATCTTTTCGGAACTTGCGCTGAATTGAAGCCTCGCACCTTTTTCGTCAGTTCCAAGTCGCGACGACTGGAACTTCGGTTCGCGCTTAATGTGTCTTGTTTTATGAAATTGATCAAAAGGCATGCGATTTGATGTGCGCAGCAAATGGTTTGATGTTTAAAGGCAGCAACAGTTTGTAATCAAGTAAGCAACCTCAAATGAAATGCATAGATTCTGTTTTATCAGATGCTTCGATACAAAGATCCGCAAAACCGTAATAATTTCCATTGATTTGAATAAAATAAACGCCACGATTTGTATTAGGCCACGCGCCGGAACTTAGCCCTACAAAATACGACAAGTTTTCCGTAAATTTGCGTGTGATATTGGTGTTACGCATACGCTTTCTCAGCTTTTCTCCCATTCCACGAAATAACCAATCGGCGTCAAGCGATTTACGAGAAGCTTGCTGCTAGAAACTACGGCCTGCCATTATGTGAAAGTTTACCGTGGTCAAATCCTGATTTGAACTCGCGGCTGCACAGCATCGATGTAACTATGTACATCAACACGTGTCAGACTTATCCGCAATTATTTGAAAACCACGTTCTCATTAACGTTTTGACGACCACTCAAGTAAAGCTAGCGGTTGTACACTGATATCCCAAAACAAACAAACTTTTTTATTGACGCCCATTTCGCCCCCACAGGTATTTTATCTCGTACGCGGCAAATGTACTGGCAGGGGGACTGTGTTTGTCCTGAAAAGCGCCGCTTTCGCTAGGAAGCACCCGCCAAGTTTTTGACTCTGACAGTGCAAGTCTGGAGTGGGGTCGGAAAAGTGTCTCCCGGTTTTGCTGCTGAACCCGGCCCATTGCTTGCGTTGGATGGAGTATACGATTCTGTCAACAGTTACTATTTTTAACGGTTCCGCTGTTTTTTTTCTGTCAATTTTAACATTTTACTTCGTTTCGTGAGATGTCCAGTGTACATTGTGTGACGCCGTTGTCCGGTCGCTTGTGTTTATTCGCGCGTTTTTTGCGCCGCGTTGCTTGTAACGGTGTAAACCATGCTTGCGTTGAAGCGCTCTTTGAGTCATGAAATGAATAACTCTCGCAGTTTAAAGCATTATGGTGATGTGGCTTCTTCACTGGAATGAATTATATGGAAAGGTCTTGTTGGCAGAAGTGTAGCAATAGAGATGCAGTCGTGATCCCTGGGAGTACACGCCGCGTGCTTCCGGACCGAGAAAGCATGTGATGATGGCAAACAAATTTTATAGCAATTCAATAAACCTGTACCCTGGTGACCGTACAAGAAATCAGATTGACTACATAATGATCAATGAAAGATATCGGTCCTCTGTATCTGATGCAAGAGCCTATCCAGGAGCCGATGCAAACAGTGATCATAATCCAGTAATTGCAAATATCAAAATTTAAGGGCTCTAAAGCACCCCAAACGAAAGCCAAGGTTCGTACTTGATAATCTCAAAAATCTTTACATCAGCGCTGACTTCTCTAAGGCTGTTTTTGAAAATCTTTCAAAAAATCAAATTCAAGAAAACACCCAAATTCAATGGACAAATCTGAAAACGAGTATTATTACAGCTGCAAACAATGTTATACCAAAAGAATCGAAGGCGATTAAACAACCACATTGGGTAAGTGATGAAATTAAAAGCCTTTTACACAAGAGAAGAGTTCAAATCAGACCAAGAAAAGTACAAAAGAATAGATAAGGATATCCAAAAGCAATGTAAATGTGCTGAGGAGCAGTGGTTGGAAGAAAAATGCCAGGAGATTGAAAGACATCAACATTAAAGAAATGTTTAAGAAAATTCGCGAAATAGCCAGAAAAGGACCCCTACCAGTATCCATAAGCGTACGAGTGGGGGGGGCGCCCCCTGTCCTGAAAAATTTCAGGGCAAAAATCCTGAATGATAAAAAATATATATTCAATACAGTGAATTCAGGGCAAACTTTGTTTTCAGGGCAAGCGCAAGTTGCTCAAAAATCCTGAATGATAAAAATATTTCAATACAGTGTATCAGGGCAACTCGTGTTTTTCAGGGCAAGCGCAATTTGCTCAAAAATCCTGAATGATAAAAAATATACATTCAATACAGTGAATTCCGGGCAAACCCTGCTTTCAGGGCAAGTGTAAGTTGCTCAAAAATCCTGAATGATAAAAAATATTTCAATACAGTGAAAAATTTCAGGGCAACTCTGTTTTTCAAGGCAAGCGCAAGTTGCTCAAAAATCCTGAATGATAAAAAATATATATTCAATACAGTGAATTCAGGGTACACTTTGTTTTTCATGGCAAGGGCAAGTTTCTCAAAAATCCTGAATGTAAAAGTATATTCAATAGAGCGAAAATTTTCAGGGCAAACTCTGTGTTTCAGGGCAAGCGCAAATTGCTCAAAAATTCTGAATCGTAAAAAATATATTCAATGCAGTGGACAATTTCACGGCAAACTCTTTTCCAGGGCAAGGTAAAAAAATTTCAATACAGTATATTCATCCAGTAAAGGCAATTACCGTAAAGTTTCTTGTCTGGGAAAACACAACATGCAAGAAACTTCACCACCTTGAGTTAACAAGCAAGGTACTGTAACTACAGAGTTTGCCGGCAACGGTACATCCAGGGTCTTGTACAATATAAAGAACGTTACTGCCGAATTGAAGTTATAACCGAATTGAAATGCATGCAGAACAGGGGTTCCCAAACTGGGTTACATGTACCCCTAGTGGTACATTTGCCTATCTGAAAGGGTGCATTTAAGGTTAGCAAGAGAAGGAAAAAATATATTTATACATTATTCATTTCAAATTATTTATATATATGAATTTGTCCGAACCATTTCATGTTACTAATGGAGTTAGACCAGGGGGAGCATTGCGTCCACACTTTTTTGCTGTATATTTAGATGATTTATCTCTTGAACCAAGCAACATTAAAGCTGGGTATTATATTGGTGAAATATTATTGAACCACTTGACGTTCATTGATGACATTTGTATGTTTTGTCCAAGAGTTGCAAAGAATACTAGATGTGTGTCAGGCTGATGCAGGATTGCATAAAATTATTTTCAGCTGCAGCAAAACTGTTTGTATGATGTTTAAGGCTAAGAGTGCAGCACGGCCATCCCGTTGCTGACACTGGGTGTACTAAAAGTAAAATCTGTTTCCTGCTACAAATATTTTGAGATCGTATTAGATATTGAGCTCTCAGATGACAAAGACATTCAGAGACAAATACTATACTGTGTGACACTAACAAATTTCAGCCCTGCAATAACGATAACAATGTCGCTAACCTTCTTAAATTTCAGAATTGCCTGAGGCATGTCAAGGGTGAAAAGGCAATTAATGAAGACACGTACAGGCAGATATATCCAACTGCTGCCTACACACCAACAATGTACGGTCTTCCTAAAATACATAAGCCTGATATGCCTTTACGACCAATTTTGTCATCTATAGGTAGCTTCAGCTACGACTGTGCCAAGTGGCTGTCCGACTCGTTGTCGGAGCTCCGCCACCATGAGACCTGTGTAAAAGACACGCTAACGTTTCTATCCTTGCTTCAAGACAGGTCTTCATC
>Ga0210059_1014898_pt1 | contig 11421 bp, 6 predicted proteins | sample Ectturendosymbi2_FD_188042 | JGI IMG/M metagenome (GOLD analysis project Ga0210059, IMG submission 188042) | Ecteinascidia turbinata endosymbiont from Florida, USA - Sample 2 (SPAdes) (version 2) | ecosystem: Host-associated > Tunicates > Ascidians > Unclassified | place: Key West, Florida... | reverse complement strand
ATGTTTTGTAGTTTATTCGTTCAATTTCATTAATTTACTTCAATTATGAAATTGAATAAACACAGTATTATTTAATAACAAAACTGATCAGAGTGCAACTTAATCAAACAAAGATATTTCGTCAGAAAATTCAGATTGATACACAATATCAGACTTAAAGTTTTGTAACATTTCAGCTGTTACTTGAAAATCTCTGCAACATTGTTTCGACAGTAACAGTTCAGTACAAATTCGAACAATAGCCAAAAAAAGCCAAAAGAAAATTCGCAAGCCAAACGCTTTCAAAAAAAGCCAAATTTGTGGTTTTTGGCTTAAAAACAGCCAATATGGCAACCCTGATCCAAGGCCCACTGAAGCGGCTTCATGCATCACTGCATGTTTTAGTCACATATACAACAGAGATGAGCGGAGCGGACTGCCATATTTTGCGATCCAGATCCAGTCCTGAAATTTCAAAGCTCAGTCCAAGTCCGAACATAGTCCAAAAAATATGAAAAATTTGAAATCCAAGTCCAAATAAAGTCCAAGAAATTAACTTTTCAATAACAAAAATTACGCAAATAAATTAAGTCAGTCCAAATCCAGTCCTGATCCTAGATTTATCAAGGACATTACAGTCCGGTAACAATCCAAATTCAACAAAGTCCGGATCCAGCCTAACCCAAGTCCAGTCCATTGCTCATCTGTGATATACAACATTAGCAGAGATGAGCAGAGAGTGAAATTTTTCAGTCCGAGTCCAATCCTGATCCGAAAAATTGAATCCGATCCAGTCCCGATCCGCTAAATTTTTGAAAATCATCAGTCCAATCCAGTGCTGATCCACCCATGTGAAACCATGTATTTTTATTTTGCCTCAAGAGGCAAAAGCACTGCTGTAGTTATTTTGCCTTTAGTAAATGTGATTGGTTGAAGCCAAAACAACCATAGTTTTGCCTAATGAGGAAAAACAGACACAGCGTTTAACACTTGCAAACCTCAACATGGCAGTGTCCATTTTGCCATCAGAGGCAAAAACGCTGCTGAAGTTGTTTTGCCATTGGGCTAATCTAATTGGTTGAATTGGTCAAGTGACAAAGTCGATGTACTTGAATTATGTTCGAGCCGAGGAACCACGGTTGCGGAGTCGGAGGTAAAATATTCGACTCTGACCTTTCCAAAACTTCCGACTCCTCAACACAAAAGGAAAGAAATTTGGCTGTTAAAATCAATGGAAATCGTGGTGCACAGCAAGAAATATCTGTTTCAACAAACGTTTCAAAAGTAATCGATTCATTTCAACAGGAATCTTAAATGAAAAAATGATCCAATTGGACAACCGGAGTCGGACAAAAAAATCCGACTCCAACTCCCAGTGTTGCTCAAAATCCGACTCCACCCAAAAACCTCCAGCTCCAACTCCTTACGACTCCGGAACACTGCGAGGAACCGGGTTTCCTCCGTTTTTGTGACGTCACATAAGCATTATAAAACGTCGTGCATGAGCGCACAAGCCTCAGTCCTCATGAGTTGGATAGGTGGCAGTGTTGCCAACCTTGCGTTTTTCCCGCGAATTTGGGCTTGTTTTTTAGTGGAGTTGCGGTTTTTTTTAAGACTTGCGGGTTGCTTGTTTTTGGGCTTGTTTCAATTGAATTTTGCTTGTTTTTTGGGCTTGTTTTTTGCAGATTGCTTTTTTTCCAAATTTTATGGCACTTTTGCCGTTTCAATTTACTGCTAAAGGCATATTGGGCGTGTTTTCGTGAAGATTTCTCATTTTGGGCTTGTTTTTTCGGATTTGCCACCCTGATCTTTTTTTATTTTCTTCCTGATTTTTCGTTTTGTTGAATTTTCCTGCAAACGCATTTTGGCTTGTTTTTCGATTAAATTACCTATTTTTGGCATGCTTTTCAAATTTATTTGCTTGTTTTTGCAAAGTAACCTGGCATCACTGATAGGTGGGCTAACAAGGAAAAGCTATAAGCAAGAAACTCTCTCTTTATCTTTCTCAAACCCGAAACTGACACCCAAAACGTAAACCCAAAACTTAAACCCAAGACCTCATCCCAAAACCTGATGTAGCGCGGGGATTCGCCACGTAGCTTAACCTTGAATTCGTAGCAGCAATTGCAAAGTCTACCTAGTCGAGTGGGGAAACTCTATTGCTGTCACCCCGAGGGTCGCAGATTCGGCTCTCTACTCAGGTGGCTCAGGACAACGCAGCATTGGTGCTGCAGCACTAAACCCTAAACTGAAACATAAACCTACTAAACTTTAAACCTGGGTTCTAAGCCTTTTCGCTGAAGGGGGCCAAACCCAGACGTACGATTTTGTTGGGGAGCCGGACTAAAATCTTCGAACACAATTCAACTGACACGTTTTGTTTTGCACAAAAACAAAGTTTATTATGTGGCGTGGTGATTCGCCACATATAACGTTGAATTCGTAGCAGCAGTAGTAGAGTCTACCTGCTGGCCGAGTGGGGAAAACTCTGTTTATTGCTGTTACGCGCAGGGTCGTGGATTCGACTCTCGCTTTAGGTGTCTCAGGACGACGCAGCATTGTGGCTGTAACAAATGACTCCTGTTACATATTATGCGACTCCTATAGGGTGGCATTGCTATGCTTTAGATCCAGTAGATATCATTAATGCGTGAGTTCTCATTACTGGACCTGGGTTCATGCTCACAGAAACTCGCCTGGTTAGCAAACCCTATTAATTGCCCGTTACCGTTTCTTTCTTACTATTCACTTTAACAGTTACACGCACTGAAAGAATATTTGATTCTTATTCTGAAAGTTTCATTAGTCATGATAACAATGTGCAAATGCAACATGACAGTACTCACCAAATCACGATGTATCATAATATTCAGGCACTTCACTGTATGTTACAATGCTCACATAATTCTCATGCTATTAATTCAATTCTCATAGTTTGCGATTAGGAGATCAACAGTTTTTTCAAATTGGTTCCCCTATTCAAGCATGCATTTATACTTATTAAGCTTAATTTTCTATATTTTATTAATCTCCATTTTTATACAACCACTCAATTGCAATAACTGTCATATCGAAATCGAATAACTTTCGTGGAAACCACAAATTAGTAGTCTCTGTAAGAAACTTTCTCAAGCTTGTGACGTAGTGTGCAAAATTAGACATTTTGCTGATATAAAAATTTTGCGTTTGATCTATTTCAGTCTCTTCCATTCGCATTTACAATACTGCATAATGGATTGGGGGCGAGCGTATAAAACTGTTATCTGGCCAATGCAAGTGCTGCAAAACCGAATTGTGAAATACATGACTTTTAGCAATAGAACATCAAGTGCAAGCAACATTTTTAAATTCTTAAAATTCTCAAAGTTTCTGATATGTACCAACTTAATTTGGAAAGGTTCATGTATAAGTATAATGCCGATATCCTCCTCTCTTCTTTTGATAACTTTTTTGAAACTGTACAACATACATGATCATGGCACAAGACAACAAGTTTCAGGAAATTTTTATCATAAACGTGTTAGAACTGATTATGGTAAAAAAATGCTGCAATATGTAGGACCTGTTGCATAGGTTTGTATTTCCAATAATATCAAAATGCTACCATTGCATACGTTTTCAAATCAAGTAAAATCGCGAATGCTTGCTGGTTATTGACTCTTATGTGTGATATATACAATACGTGGTTTTTAAGATGTTTTCGAGAGTTGACCTGAAACTGAGCACACTTTTGTTTTTTTGTTTTGTTTCATTTTGAACTCATTTTTTGTTCTTCACCTGTATTATTGAAACGTGACAGTCACTGAGTGTAGGCTGGGCTTGATTACGTGACTACTTTAGCCGTCTTTCGGCCAATCTGTGCTGTTTGTTTCAAGCTTTGTCGATTGAAATGTGTTTTACTGCTGAATACTTACAACGCAAACATGACTTGAGTCCTGATCCGGCCAAAATAGGTTTCATTCCTGATCCAGTCCTGATCCGTGCTCATCCATTTATCAGTGCTCTTCAACCTTTTTGTCATCGTGGTACCTCTGATACACTTTCACGTTTGTTATGGAAACCCCATTAAAAAAACACAAATTGCTTGCAAGAAAATGAAATAATTGGTGATTACACATTTCAACAGTAAACTGATATTACAGAAGAAATTTAATGACTCGGTTGTTCTTGCATCTCTTGAATGTAGCTGCTGCATTCAAAATTTGGTCATTCGGCAAAAAGGACTCGTATCTGAAATATGAGTCGACCCATTTTCTGATTTTGGCAATTGATTTAGCCTACATTTGGTCCGCTTCGGATCAGGTGCTTCTTTTACATGTGAACCACATTGCTCATTACCGTCCACACCTTCACTCACTGTTATTATGATTGCGCTTCTCATATAAAAAATGCTATTTTGCTTCATCTGGCTTGACTATAATATAATAAAAGGTTAGGTTTCACGCTGTTTTCACTTTATTACCACAAAGTCTGAGCAGCAGGTCTAGTGTGTAGTCTATGACTCAGTCTACTCTCTACTAGCTAGACTAAGGCTGAGTCTACTCTATACTCACAATCTACTGTGAAGAACTGTACATCGGCAACATCCTAAAACTATGATGCAACAATGAAGGTCTTCTTTTAATTGCAAAACAATGAACAACAAGTGACGCAACAATTATTAATATACTTTTTTGGCTATCGACTGCACTCCAAACTCAACGTCCTGTGCAATGACATTCGCTTGACACCGGTGTCAAGCGAAATTTCCAGTGGTGCCGCTCCTAGTGTTTTTCCACTAGATCTAGTGTTTTTTCATTTCATCTAGTGTTCTAGTGCTTTTTTATGGCTATCTAGTGTTTGTTTTTAGGAGTGAGCTGAATGTAATGAATTGCACAATTTTGTGTATATGTAACTGTAATTGAGATCATCTGATTTAGTGCAACTGTAATTTGCTAAAAACTCTACCTAACTAAATCTTAAATTACACAACACAATATAATATGTTTTGAGTTAAACTGCTGCAAAGTCACTTGGTCATCTGTGAAAAGTTTCAGTGACCTGTTCAAACAAACACAAGCGTTGCTGCTATCTTCCGTTTTCTTTGTCTCTGGTTTACAATGAGTTGCACAATGCCTCTGTGGTTGGCATTGCAACGCATTTTTGGGCACTTTTACTGTGTGTAAATTTTCTTTTGTAATCTAGTGTTTTTTGTGAATCTAGTGTATTTTTATCATGAAATCTAGTGCTTTTCCGTAACAACAGAGTGGTAACACTGGTAGAAAGTAGACTCAGCCTGAGCAGTGGTGCCACTCCTAGTGTTTGTCCATTACATCTAGTTTTTTTTCATTTCATCTAGTGTTCTAGTGTTTTTTATGGCTATCTAGTCCTTTTTCACGAGTGAGCTCAATGCAATGCACAATTTTGTGTAATTGTAACTTTAATTGAAACCTTTTGATTAGTGCAAGTGTAATTTGCTAAAAATTCTACCTAATTAAATCTTACATCACACAATACAGTGAAATATATAATACCCAGTATTATATGTTTTGAGTTAAACCGTTGCGAAGTTACTTGGTCATCTGTTGAAAGTTTCAGTGACCTGTCTAAACAATCACAAGCGTTGCTGCTATCTCCCATTTTCTTTGTCTCTGGTTTAGACTACAATCAGTTGCATAATGCCTATGGTTGGCATTGCAACACGTTTTATGGGTACTTTTAGTTTCAGTGTGTGTAAGTTTGATTTTGTAATCTAATGTTTTTTTTGTGAATCTAGTAGTGTTTTTTTATCGTGAAATCTAGTACTTTTTCATGTCAACAGAGTGGCAACACTGGACATTTCTGACTTGCGTAATTTCTGACTTCACGCCATGTGCGCATGCACAAAGTAACACTCTTCAAGTACGCTGAGAAAACTGATAATCAGAGGTTAGGGTTTGGTGTTGAGGTAAGTTTGTTGGGTTAGGGTTTATGTCAGGGTTAGAAAAAGAAAATAATTGAGGTCTAAAACTACGTCCATTATTTTTCAGTGGTTGTAGTTATTCCTGTACTATAACTTGGTTTCCCGTACTATAGCATGCACTTCGAGACTCAAGATAAGATCGAGTCATCAAGAAAGCGATCAAGGAGTCTATCCGAGCTAACATTGAACAGGTAAACACCGACTGATCTTCAAGCGCCGAGGACGGGGTACCAGCCGATTCCAGTCACTTTCACTTGACATTGTTGTGGCTTCTCCGCCCTCCGGTTGTCGTCTGTCTTTTTGCTTTTGGACGCTCGTGCTGTGCACAGTGGCGATCTAGAATTAAAAAAGTGGGAAAGGCACTGCGGGGACAAGGAAAAAGTATGGGCCAAACATAAATATCTATCTTGCATGGTGTTTTTTGTTGTTTTGAAGATTAAGTTGCTATGATTAACCCTATCGAAACCAAAATAGGCTTGCGGCGAAAACCGTTGATTATGAACTAGCATTATTTTTCACGAGAGATACCTAAACGCCTTTGTAGATGCAATCGCACACATATGCTACTATGTCGCATATTCTGTGCTAACCATGCAACTTCCACAGCACTGCACATGTAAAACGAAACACCATTTTCCGTATGCAGTTATGCCGACTCCACACGCAGGACCTTTGAGAGAAATTTTACCATGGGCTATGAAGATCAATGCTGGGCCCACTAGTTTTTGGGACCTTTGCCGAAACTTGTATAGCTTGTTTGTATAGTAATCAGAATATAGATAAAATAGCTACCATGCTAGGAAAAACTCCCGCGTAGGCAGTGGTGTGTTTAAGGGGAGGCGGGCGAGGCACTTGCTTTGGCCCCCCCTTTTTGGAGGTCCCCCTTGAGGTGTTACGTGCGTAAGTTTTCCTTATTTTTGATGAAAAACTTATTACTCACTCATATAATGTACTATAAAGCAGATCATAAGTAGCCTAAGTACTCTGCTTTCAAAGGAGTCCATTGCAGAAACTGTAATGTGGAGGTACTTTGCTTTCAAAGGGGCCCCAGCAGGAATTGCTATTTGAAGGTAATTTGCTTTCAAAGGGGCCTCCAGCAGCCATTGAAATATGTAAGTACTCCGCTTTCAAACTTCATTGAAGGGGCCCCTAAAAGAAACTGTATTGTGTAAGTGCTCTACTTTCAAAGGGGCCCCAACAGCCACTGAAGTGTGTAAGCACTCTGCTTTTAAATTCATTGAAGGGGCCTTAAAGAAACTGCAATGTGTAAGTACTCTGCTTGCAAAGGGGCCCCCAACAGCAACTGTAATGTGTAAGCAACTTGCTACCAAAGGGGCCCCCAGCAGCAACTTTAATGTCTAAATACCTTGCTTTTGGAGTGGCCACCAACAGCAACTGTTATGTGTAAGTAATATGCTTTCAACGAGGACCCAAACAGCAATTGTAATGTGTAAGTACCGTCCTTTCAAAGCGGCCCCACCACCATCTCCAATGAGCAAATAAAGAAAAGCTTCAAAGCAACTTCTATACCTAAAAAAATTGTGGGTTAAAATTTCTTCCACAAAGTTCTGCAAAGACCCTATCAAATAAGAGCAAATAGGCCTACTTATACCAAATGATAACTTTTTATACCAAATGATGTTTTTAGAGATTGACGTATTTGGTATCTTGATAATTTTATGAAAATTGTACCTTAGTGAACATTTCCATCAGAAAAAAAGCCAACATGCAATTGTTATAGCAGGGACCACACTGCATGTTTTAATTTAAAAGGCATTTTCTTTTTAGTTTATGAAGTAATTTTTATTATTGCTGTTGTGCTGCAAAGACTGTTAATAAGAAAGGCTACACTCATGCTTCTTGTCACGTAGCAGAAATGGCAATTTTTCAGTAGACTATTATGAATGCTCATTTTTTCTTCAGATATTTCAGGTGTTTTAGGTGGTTTGATTTAGCCTATGCCTGAAGTCACAGGTTATGTGAAGCTTGACTAGTACTGTAAATAAATGGTTGGTTTGACGTAGACTTGGTAGGTGATGTTTAAGCTCTTTTAGCAGCTCTTAGCCAGTATAACTTAAACCGTTTTTTCTTAGAACAGATTTAATCAATTGTGTAGGCTACTTGCTGCAGTAGAAATTTTTTCAATAAGGTACATGATGAATTATTTCATACTTTTGCACATTTTTCAAACTAGTGTCAATGCAAGATGAGGGCAGCCTTGACTCATCCAACCTCAAAGCTTTCCAAAACAAGTCTCTAATTGGATGCTTTTGTATGCTATGTTCTTGCAGTTAAAAGGATGAAATTTAAAACAAATTTAGTGTTTCAATTCTTCTTGGTTGTTTTTTATAGTTTCATGGATTCCCACAAAGACGTGAATGTGAACAAATTCAGGATACCAACTACAGAGCATTTTTTCAAAGAGGGAAGGTGTGAAACTTTCAAAGGGGTAAACTTTGTAGTTTACTGATGGTGAATGCAGAAAAATGGGGCGCAAAACTAAAGAAGTGGGGGCGATTCCTACTTGCTATTGCCTAACTTTATGTGTTGCCAGCCTTGTCATCTCAGCTTTCAGTGGTTTTCAAAGTTGTGTATCATGAACACCCTTTTGCATTTTCTCCTGCTATTTCAGTTATGCCGTAGCCTCAGGAACATACCCTTCGGTGGTCGTATCGTAGTCAAATCAAAAGTGATGATCACGGTTGGCTGAGTATGATGACGTCATCAGAGAGCACCCTTTTTAGTCGTGCCTCGGGCCTCGCCAACCTTGAACCCACCACTGCTCGTAGGTCCTGCCCACGAAAACATGAACGAAAACAGCTCCACAAAAGTGAATACAATTCACATGAAAGCGTAATGTTTCCAACCACGAATTCCAACTTGACACACAGACAAGTAGGCTGTTAATAGCCAACTAGTTTCGTCAAAATATTCGAACTAGAAAGCACAAGAATAAACCATCTGCCAACAACAGGTTGGTGTCTAGTGACTACTGACTTATCGGTTTTTGTGGTAGACTAGCTTATGGTTATTTTGTGATTGTGATGTAATCATAATATAGTAATGCAACTACTGTTACGAGTGTGATGCAGGGTTGCCAATTTGGCTTTTTTGAGGCCAAATTTGTAATTTTTGGCCGTTTTTCAACTCCTTTGGCCTTTTTTTATTTTTGAAAAAAGGCCAAACGAAATTTGACTTTTTTAGCCACATACATTTTTTATGTCGATTTGGGAGATCTAAAGAAGATGATTTTGGCAGGTTTCTGGGCATATGGCAGATTTCTAGACACAGTTTCTGGACACAGAATTATAAATTTTCATTGGAAACTCTGCACGAGAATTTGCAGTTTTTTGTTTTGCTATTACATGCTTATAAATTTGCAGTTTCAAGTTACTCTTCAGAAAAACCAAAAGTTTGAAGAAGTTCATTGATGGAGTGATTTTTATTCTTTTTATGTATAAAACATGTACATAATGCCTTTCAAAAGCGCATTTGGGTGTTTTAAAGGTGTTATTGTGTATTTATCGTGTGTTTGGCTTTTTTCGGTGCTCTTTGGCTTTTTTCAAGGGGTGAACTGGCCTTTCTTGCTTATGACTACCTAGCAACCCTGGTGTAATGAGTATGACTAATGCTCATCTGCAGCGTGGATAGGGTGAGGACTATTCAATGCAATATAGCCTATGCAGATAACAGCAGCAGGGTTTCGGCACCAGTTGCACCTAAAGTAGGATAGTAGCGCCGCTGATAAGGGCGTGCATCGGCGTTTAGGGCGTGTACCTGATTGCAAGATGCAAGATGCAACATGCAACAGCAGGTGTAAAACTTATTTTGCAGAATATTCCCAACAAAGTTGTTCATTTTAATATTCACACTGACTTTTACTCTGGTTGATCCTCAAAAGCTGACTTTTCAACCCTGCGTTGATTTATGACTGTCTTGTCATAAGCAAAACACGCACTAGCACTAAACCTGAAAAGATTCAGACAAATAGACACTGAGCAATATAATTCTCATACAGACACCTGCACAGTCTACGTTATCATTGTAACTTAATTCCTCGATTATCATATCGACTCTCAAATACATCAACGAAATTATCTAAATCTATTTTTCAGCTCATACCTTCCCATTGAAACATCAGTGTTCCCAAATCTTTCATTGATCATGGAATTTCTGGGAAAGGTTTTCACTAATTTCATTTTTGAGAAACTTCTCTCGCATAAAGCGCTGATGACGGGAAGAGCTACAGCTACCAGTAACAACCAAACGCAGCTTTTTAAGTAGTTATAAATGAAAAAAAATGTTCGAGCGAAATAAGCAGCTTCGACTCCTTCCGAAGCAAGCTCTTTGCCAAAATTATTTCATGTTTGAAATCATTTTCGCTAAATGAATATGATTTGCGAATTCTTTCAAGTGTTTTTCTGATAGAAATATTTGACCTCCAGGGCAAAGAGCTAAAATGCGCGAAAGAATTGCTTCTGAATCATTTACAGAAAATCCGTACAAAATTATATGAGGTTACAGAACATGTGTGGGTAGAGTTAAAACTGAAGTTACGAACCACTTACGTAGGATATTTCGAATTCGTGTACACAAGGCAGCAGAACGCAATACTGCAGGCATGATGAATTCGGATAAATTAACTGAAACCAATTCTTAATGCTTTCACAAATCTTTTGCTACTGGGACAAGCAACAATCTGCTACCAGTAATATAGGCCAGTTCAGTGGCGCACGCAGAAAATTTTCATGGGAGGTTTTCTATCAGTGGCATGTAGTGGTAATTTGTATTTGGTGTTCGCTTTTTGTGACGTCACAATTTAACGTCATAGTCGTGTTTCCAAACCAATGTTTTGGCGACGTTTGTTGACATAATATGCATATTCTTCTACACGCACTCCCCTTAATTTATGTCATGGCCAGTGGTGGGTTTAAGGTTGGGGGGGCCCGAGGCAAGACTAAAAAGGGGGCCCCTCTGATGACGTCATCATACTCAGCCAACCGTGATAAGCACTTTGATCAAGCCTAAGATACGACCACTGAAGGATACGGTCCTGAGACAATGGCATGACTGACACAGCAGGAGGAAATGCAAAAGGGTGTTCATGATACACAACTTTGAAATCACTGAAAAATGGGAAGAAAAGGCTGGCAACACATAAAAGTTAGGCAACAGCAAGTTGGCATCGCCTCCACTTTTTTATTTTCACGCACCATTTCCCTGCATTCACCATCAATACACTACCACGTTTACACCTTTAAAAGTTTCACACTTCCCCTTTGATAAAATGCTTGGTATTTGGTATCCTGAATTTGTTCACGTTCATGGGAATAAATGAAACCATGAACAACAACCAAGAAAATTCAAAACAAAAAATTTGTTTTAAATATTATCCTTTTAACTACAAGAACATAGCATACAAAAACAGCCAACCTGAGGCTTGTTTTGGAAAAGCTTTGAGGCTGGATGAGTCAAGGCTGCCCTCATCTTGCATTGACACT
>Ga0210059_1014897_pt1 | contig 11422 bp, 7 predicted proteins | sample Ectturendosymbi2_FD_188042 | JGI IMG/M metagenome (GOLD analysis project Ga0210059, IMG submission 188042) | Ecteinascidia turbinata endosymbiont from Florida, USA - Sample 2 (SPAdes) (version 2) | ecosystem: Host-associated > Tunicates > Ascidians > Unclassified | place: Key West, Florida... | reverse complement strand
TTAGAGATGGGAAGAAAATTTGTTTATAACGAGACGTGAGCTGGACCACGCTGTTGCTGAGAGATGACCGATTTGCTGCACAATCGCGAGTTGGTTGTGCGATAGCCGTCGGTGATGACTTCTTTTTATGCTGCGATGAAATGTTGCACTGTAGGATCATGAAAAACTGGAAGCGCGTCAATGTGTCTTTCGGTGTCTTTGAATGTGAAGTATCGCCAGATTCGAGACCAAAGCGTTCTGATCAGTCGCTCGGTGATGAAAGATTCTGTTTCTTGATTTTGTGCCATTCAAAAGTGAATCTGTTTCTTCTTAGTGTAGCGTTGAAAAAAACTTGTTGGCGAGCTCGAGACTACGGTCCATGTACAAAAACAACGTCTTCAGCCCACCTCTGCTCAGAATTTCTGCAAAGGTTTTGAGAGTAGAGTAGAATTGCTTGTTTTGTTCTTCAGCGGCTCAGCCCATGCAAAGTTTTAAAACTCTTCAACGACAATCAACATGAACGTGTGACCGTTATTGAACATTTTAGGATTTGGCAAGTCAATCAAATCACCTTGCCACTGATCATAAACGCCACTGACGACAGTGTGACGACGTTGGAAATTATGACGAACAAGGCGATGCAAAGGGTGTCGTGATGCACAGACCGTCAGTGGCGAGTGTGTACAACTACCTCTAAACCTGTGACGATGCATTCAGTTGTTTTTGAAAAGACGAGACAGGATCAGAGCGATGGAGTTAAGTTGTCAACACGCGCTATTACAAATGTTTTGAAGATAGTCGTTGCACCGACACGCAATTAACGAATCAAAACTGTGAAAGACGCCTTCGACAGATATTACAGTGAAATTATTCGTTTGTGTTAAATTGATTCTGATTGGATATGTGAGTGAGAGTGAAACATCGTTGAACGTTTTGCACATTTGGATTGGTTGGAACAGAAGTTGATGGAAAACTTACCGGTCATAACTAACGCATCTTTTTAACCGTCGTGCGTTTTGCTCGCCCAAATGATTTTAGAAGAAAAACGAAAAAGAATCAAGTGTCACCTCGAGCTGATGATAAAGGTTAGAAGTGGGTGTGTGCGTGACGGCAAAGTGAGTTTGTGTTAAATTGATTCTGCTTGGACATGTGAGTGAGAGTGGAACATCGTTGAACGTTTGGCACATTTGGATTGATTGGAACAAAACTTGATGGAAAACTTACCGGTCGTGAATAACGCCTCTTTTTAACCATCGTGCATTTTGCTTGCCCAAATGATTTAAGGAAAAACAAAAAAAGAATCTAGTTAAAGGTCGTGTCAAAGGTTAGAAGTGGGTGTGTGCGAAGGCGAAGTGATGCAAAAGAGTTGACTGCTAAACCTTTAGCGTGGCTTTTTGTGGACACAGTTTTCAAAAGAATGGATGGTGGTGATGTTAAAATTCTGAACAGACCATTGGAGAAGAAACGTTGCACAGATAAATCTTTCCACAAAACGTAACATCGCAGATGGTTGATGTTACCGACAACTAGCAAAACAGAGCTGACCGCTCACTGTGACCGTTGCGGAACGATGCACACGTGCCCAACTTTAAACAACCGAAATGTTTTGCAAACGTCCACCCACAGCGCCTAGGTCACGACAAAATGCATCTCGAAACAACTGCTGATGCTGCTTGTGAGATTTTGAAAGATAAATTCCAGTACGTTTCTGATCAACTCGAACTGAATAGCAAGCAACATCAGGCCGTGAAAGGAAGATTCGTCTCTTTTCTGCAAGAGCACGTTGCGATTTCAACTCGTCTTGTTACGATATTCACTGGAGAAAGCACATCTGCTGAAATACTTGTTTTTGTTTGGTTTTGTTTAAACAGGATAAACGGTCAGAGGGGTATGGTATGCAGAAGAGCAGAATGAGTTAGCAAGTTGTCGTCTGTGGATATGTATTGCTGTGATAGTAGGGTTTGCACGGTCATCAAATGATGTTCAAGTGAAGCGGACGTTAATATTCGCTGATCAGATTAAAACCCGGTTTGCATTTCCACCACGTGGTTAGTTATGGGTTGAAGCAATGGTGTGGCCAGTTTGGATCAAAGTATTGCTCACGTAACATTTCAACTTTGAAATGTTTTGTTCTTTCGTATAAAAGCAACGCCACAAAACTTTCGTGGTTCGTTTATTTTGAACAAATAAAAACTTTCCGCGGGTCACTTGTTGTTACTGAAAACTTGCAAAAGGAAAGTGAATGCTTGCTGTAACTGTTACAGCTGATTTGTGTTTTCGTAAAATGGTGCATAGTGCGTTGGCGATATGTTTCATAAGTTTTTTATAGATCCTAGACCTGTGACACTGCATACAGTTTTTTTAAAAAATGCTTCAACACTGCGAGCTGGTGTCGGAGAGCTGCGGTTAGTTATCGACGTGCGCAGTTGTCAATGTCATCTGATGCTGAAACATTTCCAGCTTTTGAAGAAAATAGTTTAAGATACGACAGTTCAAGATTTTCAAACGACAGTTGCACCCTCGGTCAGTAACGGGAACGAGAAACAGTGATTGGCAAAATTAAGCTGCTGTTAGATGATGCGATTCTAGCATTTGGTTTTTATACGCTTGTCACTTTCGAATAAATAAATCGTAAGAAAACGAAATGTTGACGATGATATGAAACAAACAGGCGAGCTTTGTGAATATTGTGTTCCTCGGAATCATACGATCGTACAAATTTTGTTCAGAACAGGGAAAGTTGAATAATTACTTACTGTCACGTGAGTCGCGCTTTAGATTAAAGCAGTTGTAATGAGTAATACATCGTGAGAAAACGAAATGTTAACGATGATATGAAACAACCAGGCAAGTTTTGTGAATACTGTGTGACGCAAAATCATACGGTCGTATAAGTTTTGTTCAGAACAGGGAAAGTCAGGTGATTCCTTCTTACTGTAAAGTGATTCACACTTTGGGTTAAAGCAATCATAATGGGAAATTTCTTGTATGACTTTGTTAAAACAGGGAAACGTTCAGGGTTGTATGCTACGTAAAAGAACAAAAATGTGTTAGCAGGTTGTCGTCTGTGAATATGTTTTTCTTTGATACTAGCATCCACACGGTCGTCAAATGATGTTCAAGTGAAGCAAGTGTGAATGTTTGCTTATCGGATTAAAACCCGAGGTAATCGGTATGCCTTTTCACAAAGCAATCGGTTACAGATTGGAGCAGTGGTGTGGCTAGTGTGCGCAACATCCTCATAGGTTACGTAATGGCTGAGTTAAGTAGTTAATGAGCGAAGCAACACTGCAAAGGAGCAACAAAACTTGCAGAAAGTAGCAATGGTTGCTACTTTCGTTGAAAGAAGTCGTAAGATATGAAATGTTAACGATGGTATTGAAGAAAAAAAACAGACAAACTTTGTTAAAACGTTGTTCTGCAAAAATGATAACGGTTATATCAATTTTGCTACAGAACAAAGTAAACCTGATTAATGACTAACTGTAAAGTGTTCGCGCTTTACCTCAAAGCAATCGTAATGAGTAATTTCTTTTTTGTTTTTGTTAAAACACGATAAACATTCAAAGAAGAGTGCTACGCAAAAGAACTGATGAAGTTAGCAGGTTGTAGATGCGTTTTGCTTTGATACTAACATCCACATGGTCATCTCGAATGATGTTCACGTGAAGTGATCTTGGCCGGTTGCGTGAATATTTGCTTATCGGATTAAAACGTGGCATGCCCTGGCACGTCTTGGCATTCGACAACTGGAGCGGTGTGCTGTCCAAAGAAAAGTTTCAAGCTGTCTTTGAATATGAAATTAATAATGAAAATATTACTACAACACGAAAAATATGAAAAACTGGCCCTGTTGCGCCTTGGTCTTTGACAATCAGTGACGGGTTAGAGCAGTGGTTCCGAAACTATGCGCCGCGGCACACTGCTGCACCGCGAAATGTCATTAGGTGTGCCGAAAAAATATTGAAATTAAAATCAATCAAGTAAAGTTTGTGAAATTCCACCCTGCAGACTTCTGTCAGTACAGCACACTATCGATATTGGTGGTAGTAATTCGATACGGGGCACAGTGCTACGACAATCGGGCTAGAGCATATGCCACTTAGCGGATATAAAACTTAATTATACCTACCATAGATTTAATACGCTTGTGAGAGCAGTATCTTATTCAATCATACGGAGAATTCATGTGGAAGCCATGAAAAACCTTTTTCAAACAAACAAAAAACATTGTTTGGCATTTTTTTAAATCTCTGACTCATTTGCTGCTGTAGGCTTGGAATTATAGAACTTTTTCTCAGGACAAAAGTCCTCTCTTTTCTACCACGGTCGCATTCTAGAAGCTACAAGCGGCTTTGCCACCTAAGTGACGTCACAGGGTAAAAGACGTAACATTTTTTGGGCAAGACTTCAAAAACTACGGCACATTGTACAGTGTCTTGAGCAGTGTAGACTGCTGTTTCCGGGAAATAGACATAAAAGTCTATGCAAATCAGGTTAGCTGTTGCGCTGCACAGTATTTAAGTTTCCTTAGAAAGATCCACTGTGCAGTGTGTGTTGTTATTTGCAGAATAATGGTATTCTTCATGCTTGTATGCACGTATAAATGCATATCAGTGCAGCCATAAGCAGTGTTTTATTATAAGCATACAACAGTGCAGCCACATTTTGCAGATTTTCAAATAAGTTTAAAACATGATCAGTGCCGGATTAAGGTAGCGCGTGGCCAGTAGCATTTCAAGAGCGCGGGGCCCCAAGTTAAAAAAAAACAACATCTCAACACCTGCTAAATCATGAAGTGTGTGGGCAAGGCATCCGTGTTTCTAGCTTTACTCTCTGTATGCTCTATCCAGTTCTCATCGTGACATGGCAGTCTGAGTGTATCTTTCTGACCGCCAGTGTTGCCAGATGCTTGTGACCTAAATCTACTAAATACTGTCACAAAAAACTGCGAGATTCTGCTAAAGGTCTTGTCACAAATTTTCAGCTAAAATTTGCTAAAAGCAGTGAAATTCTGTTAAAAAACTGTCACTTTTAATATGATTAAAAGAAAACTATAAAGTTATACAATATACCGATTTTTCGTCTTGCACTCGCTCTCGATAAGCATGGGCTGAAAATGCCGGTCTTGGCCAACCACTTTTCGGCTCACAATTTTCTATCAGTCAGCATTTTGACTTTTTGAGCAACGTAACTGCAGCTTGCCTCATTTTTTGCATGACACACAGTTCTTGACGATCTCTTTCAAATGATAGCATGTTTTTATACAGTAGAATAATGCTCAGCGATAAACAATCTGAGCATTGCTTCAGCCCTACAACTTTCTAAGTCTGGTCTTTGTAACTTTGTGTTACATTAGGGAGCATGCAAGAAGTTCTTTAGTCTTATCTGAGTGCTTTTGCTACCAGTTATGCCTTTTAAGCTCACAGTACTTCGCTATGATTGCATTGTTGCAAACTTCGCAAAAAGGCTTTTGTTGAATCAGCAAGATAGGCAGCAGGCATTGAGCCAACTTTTGCAGTAAGTTCTGAATCTTGCAACCACATATGCCGATACTTTTGGCAACTTCGGTTTACCGGGGAGTTTTTTTACCAGACAGTACAATCGCTACTGGTGTTACCCAATCAAAAACGTCATGAAGAAGATAAGTATATTTTTTGATGAAGAAGGTTTATAGTTTTCATCTTGAAAAACTCTTGGAATAGGTTTTGGTCAGGAATTTGTTACCTGCTAAACCTGCCAAACGGTTAGTAAAATCCTGCCAGAAAATTCGCTAACTGCTAGATTGAAAATTTTGCAGCTAACAGTGAGAAAATCCTGCAAGATTTAGCAGCAAATCAGCTAGAATGGCAACACTGCTGACTGCAATCTTATGCCTTTTTTTACGTAATTGTACAAAAAGAATCAAACAAGAATTATTGGACACAGTCAGCGTTCAGTTGAAAACATTCACTTACTACTTATGGCAAATTAAGCAAAATGCTGGCTTGACTTCTTAGATTGAACAAATTTTCATATGTAATGTAATAAAAAAGATATGTTACGGAATTCCGCGGGGCCCGTAGTAATTGCTACATTTGCTACTATTGTTAATCCGACACTGACCGTGATAAAGCCAATTTAGCAGATATCCCCGGTTAAAAACAGTTACGTCAATGTAAATGTAGCAGATCTTGATATAAGTGTATACCAGAACAGCCAGATTTGGTAGATTTTCTTTTTGTCACAGATAGTTTGTGGAATTATGACATCTTTAATGTTTGGTTTCAAGAATCAAATGATTGGAAACTGTAGCATGGTGGCGCATGTGTATTTTCGTCAACTGTGATTTATTCTTTCCGGCATTTGTAGGTAGCCTATTCTCTATTAAGCATTTTCAAGCAAAATTAAATGGTAACATATTTTGTTCTGGCTCTGGCTTCAGGGACAAAATCTTGTATATCAAAGGGTGAAAATGAGTAAGAGGGTTTCTAGTTTAATTCTGTTTGTTTTTCTAAAGTACAATAGTTGTTTGTTGCTTTATATGCTATAATTAGCGCCTTGTTCACGAGCACCGCTGTGTTTTTCCAAGTTACTCATCTGGTAATGTCAAAACCAACAGCATTCAGCCTGGTAATGTCAGCATTTAGCCTGGTAGCCAGCATTCAGCCTGGTAATGTCAAAACCAACAGCATACAGTACACTAAATTTCCTGGGAACTTAAGCAATATTGTCTTGATTTTACATTAGGATATTAAAAAATTACAAATTCAAATAAATTTTGTATTCAAATGTTCGAAGTGCGCCAAATAATTTCTGTTTTGTCTAAAATGCGGCTTGAAAGAAAAAATTTTGGGAACAACTGGGTTAGAGCATGAAGTGGCCAGCTTGGACAAAACCTCCAACAAATTATCTCAAAAAATGAAATCCATCAAAAGCATGAAGATATTTGTTAGCGTGAAAATATATAAAATATTACCGTAACGCAAAAATAGGAAAATAATCAAAAAATATCAAAAACTGGAAACAAATGGAAAAAACATTGAAAAACATGTAAAATATCAGGCACACGAAAAAACATCAAAAATATCAAAAATTATCAAAATTACAAAAATATTGCCATAACACAAAAAATATGAAAAATCGCAAAAATATAAAAAATATTGAAATTATAGGTCGGGGAAGGGAGGTTGGGGCAAAATCCCACAACAAGGCATACCCCAGGGGAAACCCCAGCTCCACTGGCTGATCTTGCTGATCTGGCTCCAAACTCCGTACAATTCCAGACCCTGACCGCCTTCCTTCACTACTACATGTTGTCTGCCTTCGATATTTTTGAGATCCCTCTTGTTAGTATGAAACTCGTTTCTTTTTTGTATGACACAAACTTTGCAATGATTGGGCGTGGAGTCTCTTTGTGTCTCCTTGTTTGTCCTAGCCGATGTACTCTCTATACTGTATATCATTACGTTGGAGATCGATTTCGAGTTCATCTGCTACTGAAAAGAGACCTATTCCCCATCATCATTGTCTTCTTTATCTTCTTCCACACCATAAATAAGAATATTTTCTCTTCTTGTGCATGGTTCTTGTCTGTCAGGTTTAAACAATCAGATTTGTTTTCTCAGCCATATCATTGCGTAGCTATACCTTTTCTTCTTTAAGCTGACTCAACTTGTTTTCGTGTTCAACTATCTTTTTTTTGTATTCCCATTAGCTTGTTTTCAAGGTTCTGTGTAAGACCAGTTGGCTTGTCCAGTTTTTATTTCAAGTTTCTGATGGCTTGCTAGAGTTGGTGGAAGATTTCTTCTTTTGAAATTTACTTTGTCCATGTAGCCTCGTTTGTTATGCTTGATTTCTTCATAGTATGATTGATTATCCGAGATCAGTAGATCGGTAATAGCAGTAGTAAATTGCAGATTGTTTACTACAGTATTAATTCAGTTTTTACCCACACTAGAGGTGGCCAAACTACGGCCCGCGGGCGGCATCCAGCCCGCCGACTAGTTTAATCCGGCTCGCCAAATACTTTGCACATTTTTGTCAGATGCACATTTACAAGCAACTATGAAAGTTTCAATTACAATTTACTTTTATTCCGGACTTTGAAAGGCTTGTTCAAAACTTCGGACAGTTGCATTTATCTCATTGATGTATACAACTTATATATTAAATAACAATGTAAACAATTTTTGTGGTGTTATTGTTGTTATTGTAATACAATGCATTATAACAACCTATTTTTGCATAAATTACGATTCCGTAAATCGCACTGTATCCGGCACTCCAGTGGCCATGGAGTCACGAATTCGGCCCTCGGGTCAAACGTTTGGCCACCCCTGACCTACACTATCCCTAAATTACCTGCTTAGCAGACATTGGGCGATTACAGCACAAATGTAATCGATTACGATTACATTGAAAGTAATTACGATTACAATCGCGATTACATTTGTCTCGAAGCATCTTCAGAACAAAAACAAACCCCGTTGGCATGGTTTGATGTAAGTATATTTTCAGACAACATACGATATGAATGAATGCAATAAACGAAATTATTAATCTGTAAGGATCACACACCTGAAAAAAATCACATTAATTGTTTAATGAGATATTCGTGCAGTCAACAAACCAGAAGTGCAACTCTGTGTTCTTCAACGGGCGTGCACGATGCACCCTAGGGTGTACCAAAACATGCGTGGGGTGCACCACTACGAAAGGTTTCACAAGGGTGCATCACAAACTTGGAACCTAAAACAGATACTTTTTACAAAACTTTCTCTTAGTAAAAATGAACCATTAACCAACCAATGACTTTCAGAATTTAACCTGGTCTTTGCACATTCTAAGGCAGGGGTGGCGAACCTCTTTACTCTCAAGGGGGGCATAAACTGGGGATTATCACTGGTGGGCTGCAAGCCGCATAAATTGTGGATTATCGCTGGCTGGTCGCAAATAAGAATTTATCCTAAAATTCTACCTTGATCTCACTACGAGGGATAGAGACTTCTTATGACATACTATCTTAAGTACCTGCTGATCATGGAGCTTCGTTTTGATGTGATTTTGTATTCTAAATTGGGTAACCAAAATTCTGACGCTGGCCATATCAAACGTTCAGGCGGGCCGCAGGTTCCCCACTCATGTTCTAAAGTCCGGTGTGTAAGCACCAGACCATGCCAAGCTATTTGTTGCAATTAGCTGATTATTTGTGATCATAAGCAACAGACAATGAACCATTATCATTTGAATTATGTAGCGGGTTACTGAATTAGGGTACTTGCTTATTTAGGCAAGGGTATTTGTAGACATGGGCACAATTAGGTGGGAGACACGGGGATGTGTCATTAACTAAGGTGCATGAGTTTGAGTGAATAGTGTGCATGAATTCGTCAAAACATCTTTAAGGGTGCACCATAATAAAAAAATTGAAGAGTACTGGTGTAACTAGAGGTTTGAGCTAGAGGGGAAACTGATCTGAAAGAGGCCCACTGGCCTCTGTAAGTGACCTACTAGTCAACACGCAGAAAAAAAACTCGAGAAATAATGGTGAATCCAGGTGTGGATGGCTATACCAAAACCCCAAATCAACGGAAAGTACTCCAAAAAACGCCAGAAGACAACAACCTATTGAAAATAAATTAAAAGAATACTAAAACCGAAATATAAGCAAAGTGGGGACCTGTTTTTTACATTTAGCTGGCCAAGGGAGTCAAATCGACCCTCTTCCCTCCCGTCAGTTACTCTACTGCAACAAACACTTTAAATATTAATTAAACAAAAATGATCAAAGTTTAAAATCTTTGTTACAGTTGACAAACATCAACGCTTCAAATCTTTTATCAGTCAAAGGACACCTATCAAGCTTGAACATTCGTCCAGCAACGCTGAAAATTCGTTTGTTAATAATTTTAAATTTGCTGACTATTTCTTCTTAACTGCGGGTTGAGATCGTCTGCCAGCCAGCATATGCATTTTATAGCTTTTAATTTGAAATGAAATGAACAGTCACGCCAATAGCTGCAGATCTGTCTATTAGACCAAAAGTCAATGGTCAACTAAACCTCGCAGGTTTCATTGACTTCTTTTACCAGTAGCCTATCTGGTGGATTACAGTTGACATGCCAGTTATCAGTGTTGTGGAAAACAAATTTCGACTTGGATTAAAGTACTTCATTCCTACGAAAAGAAGTTAATTTACTGTATGTAAATTACTGTACTAATTATACACATAACCTACTCCAGCACTTACATTATTAAGTTCACTCTGAATATATATAAAGAAAACCAACACCTCTCCTCGTAATGTCTCGTTATTCTGTCACCGAAGTGTCAACCCGTTTTCATGAGAGCTTTTCTTTTTGTTGCTACGCACCTCACTAGACTCGCTACGTTAATTCTGGCGGCCAACAGGAAGGCTAGCTGGAACAAAGCGAGAATTCGCTACAGACGCTGTGCTTGCCGCTAGACTATCTGGATTTAACCCACGCTTGCTATTCAATATCATCAAGATCTTCTTTGATTTGCTTAGCATGGGAGCAGTACAAGCTTGCGCAAGTACTCAATAGCAATCTCATTTCAGAATGACTTACTGAAGAAAATTCAAATAGAACACAATCACATCTAAAAATACCAATCGAGCTATACGCGACACAAACGCTGACAACACTACAGTATTGCTCAGTCACCTAAGAAACAACTATGCTTTTATTGTAGGATATTGCCGCTAGCCCTACGCATAGCTCGTATCTGCAGTACAACCTTGCTTTGATCAGGTGCAGTGACGTAATTAGAGGTTTGAGCCATGGGGAAACTTAGCTGAAGGGAGCCCACTGGCTAACACTCAGAAAATAGTTGAGAAACAAAGCAAACCCGGTATTGAACAGCTATGCAAAAACCCGAAATCACCGGAAAACACTCCGGAAAACGCAAAAAAACAACAATCTACTGAAACCGAAAGAATAGTAAATACCAAAATACAAGCTACGTAGGGGCCCGGTTTTTACATTTAGCTTGACAAGGGGGCGGGACCGTTCGTCAGTTATGCCACTGATCACGTGCATTTCAAACATGAACAGCCACAAGTTCTTTTGAAAGAGTCACACGTCGCAATCGGTACGATTCAGCAAACGCAGGACGCAGCCAGCGTGCTGTGAGTATATCGACACAATAGTTGGCATTTGGCTTGACCAACCGTCATATTGAGATTCACTCGTATGGAAACTCGTTGGAAGACTCTGGCGTTATCGCCACGAAAGTTGTATGAAACTAAATTTCGTGAATAATAATTAAGACATATATTTTTGACGAAGTTTAATCCAAATGATCATATACCGGCCATTGACTCTATGCGTACCACAGTTTTTGGAGGCCCCCTTCTATATCCTATAGGTAAATCCGACCCTGAGTCTACACGTACTCGCTACATTCACTGAGTAAGTTGTTTCACTTCATAAACATATTA
>Ga0210059_1014895_pt1 | contig 11424 bp, 7 predicted proteins | sample Ectturendosymbi2_FD_188042 | JGI IMG/M metagenome (GOLD analysis project Ga0210059, IMG submission 188042) | Ecteinascidia turbinata endosymbiont from Florida, USA - Sample 2 (SPAdes) (version 2) | ecosystem: Host-associated > Tunicates > Ascidians > Unclassified | place: Key West, Florida... | reverse complement strand
ACCGCTGAGTGTATGACAACAATTAACAATGTGGAAAGTATGCAAATGCGATTATTTATCATTTAGGTAGAAACTATCTTGAAGACAGGACAATTGTTTGTACCAAAAACTCCAACTGTATGCTAATCATTCGACAACAATAGTAATATGCGGTTCTCACATGGTATTGATTGTATTGAAAAAGTATTGGTTTGTGAAATCGATTTTCAAGACCTTGAAAAAGTATTAATTTGGCCAAAATGTAGATAAAGTATGGAAATTTGTTCTTTGCTGCTGATGACATTTTGCAGATGTTTTTTGGTCTGTTAAAATGAAGATCAGTAACGGTTTTAAGTTTTTTTCCTTTAGTAGATCATCTAAATGATATACTATATAAATATATCATCCTCCCGTAGTCAAATAATTCGAAAATCAGAGTTTTTTGGAATGCTGGATTAACTAATCGTAAAAAATTGCAAAGCCGGCCAAACAAATGGTCTTAACAGTTTTGCGTCCGGCCGAAATCGGGAACTCTCTCGCCAAAACAGCAGGATCGCACGTGGCTTTGTGTGGGAGTTCTCTGGTCCGGTCAGCGCTACAGACCTGGTACAAAGCTCAAAAGACATGGCAAGTCTTCTAGTCTGCACTCAAAAAAAATGTCTTTGCTTGTGGGTTGCGAATTTTTTGTGAGTTATGTCATAAGTGGAGGGCTTCTAGGCCACCTTGGCCCACTTTACCTGGCCCTGAGCGCCAACCGTTAGATGGTAGCATTTCGCTGAAGTTTTTATTGGAAACTAGGCTACAATCTGAGTCTTTTGATACTTTGGATGACTTGCTGTTGTTTAAGATTCGAAAGTTATGATCTAAAGTAATAAAAATATTTGACTAATTAGTTAATTAACTAATTTGTTTATTTTAGATCATAACATTTGAACCAGAAACACTAGAAAGTCGATCAAAGGCTCAAAAGACTTGGACTCGAGCCTAGTTTCCAATGAAAACTTCAGTGAAATACTTTGGCGTGGCAGTTGGGCTCTAGGCCAGGCAACATGAGCCAAAATGGCCCAAAAACTACTTCACTTATGACGTCACTCACAAAAAATCCACAACCCTCAAACAAAAAATTTTTTTTAGATTTCAAACTAAAAGACTGGCCGATCCATTTGAGGGCTTGAACAGCTCTCTAGCGCAATCAGCGGAGGAGCTAAGGCATTGGTAAGGCAACTGAAAACTGCTGGGTTTAGGCCGAAATCGAAGTACGAATATATTCGTAGGCCGGCTCTCAAAGTGTTGATAAGTTTTGCAATCACAATAACTTTTGCAGTGGCACTCTTTGCATTCCTGAGTAAAACAAAAGAAAGAAACACTCACTGCACTATGTAGTGAAGTAATGACCTATATAATTAACAGGTTGTGTGATCACTGATCAGCATTCTAAACCTATGCACGATCAGCTCATTTTGCTCCTGTTCTGTTTTTCTCAGATTGCAGAATAGGAACTGCTCACACATGTGGTGTGCTACTGAGTTTGCTGGTTTACTGTTCATGTGTTGGTACAACTAATGAGCTTGGAATCATATTGCTAATAAACTGAGTAGATAGAAACTAGTAGGCCAAGCCAAGGACCCAAATTTAGTTCATTTGGGTTTATTTCTCCTGTTCTGTTCGCAGGGGTTGGGTTGTACGCTGGAATTTATGCCACCATTGGCATTTGGAAAGTTATTCTGAAATAGAATTTGATCTTCTGGATTCCAAATGAAGATTACAGTATCTTCCAGAACCTCTAATGTTCCATAATGCACATTCCTAGTGGAAACCCTTGTAATAAAAACGAACATACCAAACAATATGACTTCCACAGCTCAGACATTTGGTCTTTAACTCGTTGGCTGCCGGCCTACGGTATATTCATACTTCGATTTCGGCCTAAAAAACAGCGGTTTTCAGTTGCCTTACCAACGCCTTAGCTCCTCTGCCGATTGCGCTAGAGAACTGTTCAATGGCTCAAACGGATCAGCCAGTCTAGTAGATTGCACTCGAAAAAAATTTTTTTGGTTGGGGGGTGCGGATTGTTTGTGACTGACGTCATAAGTGAAGTAGTTTTAGGGTCATTGTGGCTCATGTTGCCTGGCCTAGGACCCAACCACTAGGCCAAAGTGTTTCGCTGAAGTTTTCATTGGAAACTAGACTCGAGTCCGAGTCTTTTGAGCATTTGATCGACTTTCTAGCGTTTCTGGTTCAAAAATTATCACCTAAAATAAACAAATTAATTAATTAACTAATTAGCTAATTAGTCAAATATTTTTACTAACTTACATCACAACTTTGAACCCGAAACCCCAGCAGGTCATCCAAAGTATCAAAAGACTCGGACTGTAGCCTAGTTTCCAGTAAAAGCTTCATCGAAATACTACCACCTAACGGTTGGTGCCCAGGGCGAGGCAAAGTGAACTAAGGTGGCCTGAAAGTCCTCCACTTATGATGTCACTCACAAAAAACCCGCACCCCCCAGGCAAAATTTTTTTTCCGAGTGCAATCTACTAGACTGGCCGATCCGTTTGACCTGCCGAACAGCTCTCTAGCGCAATCGGCGGAGGAGCTAGGGCATTGGTAAGGCAACCGAAAACTGCTGTTTTTTTTTGTGAAAATTGCCAAAACCAGCCAGACGCCAAAGTGTTAAGTTTATCAGAAAGCTCACTGTTTCGAATGGCAGAATTCGGGTTATTCACTTAAGAGCCAAAAACTTTGCTAATCGGAGGTTGACTGAGCAGCGGTTTTATTGTGTGCTACATGAGGCAACATAAAACGGGTTGTTTAGTCAGAACTGTGTGTGAGATTATGCAATCGCTGAAATCCCTGTCAGGAACACCACTGATATACTCTGGGGAACAACAAGATCAGTAGATGCCAGGAAGTATGGCACTATGTTGTCAATTGACATCAGACTTAGGGTAAAACACTCCTTTGAACCTAGAAATAATTCACATTTAATTCTGTGATCGGGGTGCAACACAGCAGGTAGCGGTTAAAAACATGTGAAATTTGTTTGTCACTGTGAGCCTTTAGCAGTGACTGCAGATGATACATTGTACGATGTGACTGTAGGTGTAATTTTGTACTTGATCTGTAGTTGTTGCCAACAAAAGGGTAAAAGTATCATTTTGTTGCAAGGTAATGCAAGAATTGCATTGTTACCATAAACATTGATATGGATTTGATCGTCTGGTTCATCTAGATTTTGAAATATATTTATTAGAAAATTTTAGTTTTTATAACCCTCTTTGCTGCAACTATTGTGCTTGTCCATATAGTTTGGACATTGGCCGCCATATTACTATGCTGTTGGGGTTTTAAAAATCTCAAGTAGTTGAAAATGCTGTTGTTATGCATACAGTTTGTTATTCTGTTTGACCTAGCAATATGTCTTTTTGTGACTTTAAATAGATCAGGTTTTTTAAATTGTGCTCTATTACGTACCTTGTAAACAAATACTATCATGAAAGTCAATACTGATTTTTGTTTTATCATTTAAGTTAAAAAAAATAGCTTTGTGAAAGTAAGGTGACTTCAGTAGGGTATCATGCCAGGTCTGGTTTCAACACAATTGGCTCCCAACATGTGGGACATGTGTCACTAGATGGAAGCATCCAGGTTGTTTTCAAGCAGTAAGTTTAAATACAAGTTTAATTAAATCGTATGGATTCTAGACCTTTGCTTTCAATGCAAAAATTTTTTTTAGGTGCAACATAGCACTGAAATGAGTTGCATTTTCTGTTGCCTAATTATTATTTAGTGTTTGTCTCTTGTTAAATTGAAATAGGGTCACTAGTTTTTTTTAAGTTTGGTTGCTCATGTTGACAGTATGGAACCTTAAAGTCTGAAACAATGTAAAAAAGACTAATTATTGGAATGATAGCATATTTGCACATTGCTGTCATTTTTGATATGGAATACTATGCACATAAATAGGCTCAGGTTGAAGTGTTTGCTTGCTACTGCATTGCCTGTGTTCTATACACATCAACTATTTCAGCCAGAAAGTCCTAGTCTAGCATGTTGAATTAACTTTTGAAATTTTTTGCTTGAATGCGATTAACTATGCAAAATCTTGAGTTAAATAAATGAATGTGTTGCATTTTGATATTGTTCTTCATTTAAAGGTGGTTTTGATATGCTAGATCAGGGGTTCTCAACTTTTCTCTGACCATGTACCCTACCCGTTCAGCATTTTAACATAAAAGCATGTATCCTAAAATTTCCCATGACAAAATATTTTATCATGACTAATCATAGATATATTGAACGCAAAGCATTATGATGATTTTTAAAAATAACATTAACTGATGTATGTGTAAATATTTGGAAATAAATAATATATTAAATATCTTTTCCCTTCTACTGCTAACCTTAAATGCACCCCTTCATGTAGGAAAATGTACCCCTTGGGGTGCATATACTCCAGGTTGGCAACTGCAGTGCGAGATTAAATCTATTGCTTTCTTGCAGTCAAGTTGGTTGAAGTCATTTTAAGATACGTTCACTGCCAATCTCAATCTCAATAATGTGTTTTGAAATTGTATTGAAGCATTCGAAACCTGTAGAAGTTGTTACATATTGCTCATCACTTGTTTATTTTGCAGGTACTCTGGCTATTGTTTTATAACAACATTACTTCAGTCTGTTTTTCTTGGTTATCTTGGTGTTGATCGCTTTACCTTGGGTCATACTGGTACTGGCGTGGCAAAGCTTCTTACGCTTGGAGGTGTTGGCGTTTGGTGGATCATTGACATCATTTTGCTTCTTACTGGAAACTTGGGTCCTGCAGACAACAGTTACTGGTGCGTTTACTATTAACTGCTACTGGCATCTGCAATGGATCAACCTTGCACTGGAGATAAAAAACTGGGTACCCTTTTCACTGAAGCATGGGATCTTCATCACAAGATTGACAATGCAACTGAACCTTCTACTTCATCTACAGTACAGCATGACATTGATCATGCGCTCGGTGTCCTAGCTGTCCTAAGGGATTCTGTTGAGCAGCTTGACATGTTTAGCACTAACGAGGAAATAGATGAAGTTGTTTCTTCAGATTTGAGATTTCTCCTTTTGGCCGCACTGACTGCAGACCTTGTCTGCAGGAAAACATGCAGCATAACTGATCGACCTGAATTACTTCAAAGCGCTAAAAAATTCTATTTAAAATTTTTCAAAATTTGTCTGGATTACAATCTTGGTCCATTGACGGAAATGTTAAAGTTTTTGCAATCTAACCAAACTGAGAAACCAGCTATAACCCGTCAACGTGGTCAGCAAAGACAAGATTTGCAATCCTTGTCTGCTGCTCGTGATGCTAAAATTGCTCAGCACCGACGTTCAAAATTGCGAAACGAAAAACTTACGGACCTAGAAAAGCATCTGCATGATGAAGAATCAATGAGAGAATATTGGTTATTGCAAATCAACAAGTGGATTGATCACTCCATGAATGAAGTAACAAGTCTGCAAACTGAATTGCAAATGCTTCAGCAAATGGAAACTGGTCACACTGAGGAAAAGAAAACTGAATCCCAGTCAAAAACACCTATGAAACCATTTATTCTTACTAGAGACCGGTTACAAGCATCTGTCTTTGGAGCTGGCTATCCCAGTCTTCCGACTGTCACTTTGGAGGAATATTTTGAACGTGAGGCAGCTGCTGGAAGAATGCCTGATCGAGTTTCGAAACCTGCATCGAATTCAGCTAAAAATGAAGAGGAATCGGACGATGACGATGAAGAAAAACTGAAAAAACAAAGAGATATGGATGACTGGAAAGACACTCATCGGAGAGGTGCTGGAAATAGGAAGAATATGGGTTAGAACACGTTAGTAAAATATTCAAAGTACAGTATTTTGCTGTTGGTTTAGTCCTTGTTTTTGCACACGTCGAACTCAAATGGTGTGTGAAATGCTTTTAGATTGATGAACACCAACCGTGTTGCATAAAACTATTGTCAACAAACTGGAGCTTGGTCTTTCGTTCTTGCAATTCATTTGTGTTTGGCTCTGTCTTCGCGACAGAACACGTATGCTGGTAAATACAATCGACAGCAGTTAAGAACAGCAAAATCTGTCTAGGATCTACGCGAAATTTGAAAATGACAAGCTGCTAAATTGAAAACAACGATTTTTTTCGAGAAATTGTTATGTTGTGTATATCAACTTACAGTTGTTTTTCGTTTGAAAGTGCCGATAAAGTAAAATTAGTGGTGAAGGTTTGCACAATTATGGCTTGTGATATTGTGTTCTCCCTTAAAACTCTTCCTTTCCATTGACCAACTTGGTGACGTAAAATTCTTCATAACAAACACTGGCAACTTGTGAATGGCAACTTAACGGCACCACTTGCTGAAAGTCATCATTGGCAAGGGTGAAGGAACGACTGGCTTATTAAACGATTTTACCCTTTCGTGGCGATTGAGTTGTTGACGAGTCAAACGATTATCTTCATTATGCAACGCCTCTTTTAGCACAAGGGTCTCCAAACTTTGCTGTTGGAGCGTCACCAAGTAATTACACAACAGTTGGAGGGCCTGATATTGTTTCGGGTATGTCACATTCCACCAAATCAACACATTTTCGGTACATCATATTATTTTTTCATTATTGACAAAATGTATTTGCGGTCGGATGAAATGGCTTCGCGGGCCATATTTGGCCTACGGGCCGTAGTTTGGAGACCCCTGTTTAACACGTATGACATAAGGTTGACCAGCATCGTTATACATTCGTGCAAAAATTTCTCCTTGTTTGATGCACATTCTGCGAATTGACCCTGGCCGCTCTTCACGTCGAATTTCAAATGCTCGGTTAAAAAGTCACGTGTGCGCCTATTGTTTCCGAACGCCTATTGCTTTTCCTGTAGAGTGTTATATTGGGCAGGAAGCTACGCATTTTCTTCGGCTTCTCAAACACATCGCGGAAGGTCTGAATGCTGGGGAAGCAGCACGCGTAAGATACCGACGCTTTGTCTTTGGACTTAACTAGTTGACCAGAGTGAAAGGTTTCAAGCACAAAGCAGATGTGAAGCTTGGTTCGTCTGCTGACAGTTTTGTTTGCTCGAACGTTTTGCGCCAATCCCCTGCAACCCTGAGAACGACGCCTAAATGTGTGTCAGCTTCCAGGAAGTGCACAGGTCGGTCAGACCCTTTTTTCCCAGACAGTTGTCGCTGAATGGCGTTGGCGATGTCGGAAAATGAACTTTTGAAGTTTTTTGTCGAAGGAAATAGTGGAACTCGCATTGTGTTTGTTGTGCATAGTCTTCGGATGCTGAGCATTTTGAAAAATGTGCAGATGCCTCTCCGCGAATCAGCAAACAGCGAAAAAATGCGGCTGCGTGCTCGTTCGCTTGGACGACGAGTTTTTGTGGTTTTGCAATTTTTGTTATTTGACACGTGCAACGAAGAAGCAATGCTTGGTCTGTACGAAACCTGAATCACCTGCGTTGTATGGTCTTCTCTCATTTTGTTCTATTTTTGCAATTATGGTTGTTTTCCCGACAGTGAAGAATGACGTCAGCTGTGTGTGCGTCAGACTTCATTAATAAACGCTATTGTGCCACCACAAAATGCCTCAGACTTTGCGGTCAGTTAACAGTGGATTGTGAAAAATAAATTTCGTTAGAATACGATAGTTTTGCTTCTGTCGCCTACAACGTGTGTCGTGAAGGTTTGTTGACTGGTTGATGTGGCCTCATGCAAGGTTTTTGCTTTATAGGTGTATAGTGTCTTTAGTTAAAAATTAACTGTGGGGTTCTGGTTGCATGCAACTTTCACGAAGCGTCATTTGTGAAGCAAGTGTGTGATATGGTCAGCATGAGGTGAGTGAACCTCGTTATCCCTATTGCTTTTCATAGGTAGATACGTCGCTTTTTTTTCGCTAATTCTGAGCCAATGGCCCTTCAAAATGCATTTGGCTGGATTGTGTCTGCTGTCTTGATTTTTTATTATGCAAGATTTTCCGGTTGGACTGTACTGTATCTGTATTTTTGGTTGGATTGTATCTGCTGTCTTGGTTTTTGATTATGCAAAATTTTCCAATTCGCCAAAGGGTCACGTCGTTAGTTTGAAACAAGGTTTTCTCAAGAAGGCCTTGGTTGAAATACTGTAGGAAAGGCCAGATTACTTACGCGCGATATTCCGGGAGTGAGACTTTGGCGCGCCGTTTGGGCGACGACTGCTTGGCGCCGACAGCTTGGCGCTGAATTATTTTGGCGCTTGCGCTTATCTGCTTCATCACTCTTGCGCGCAAGTCGTTGCCTCTAGACCTGTGTGTTTTCCACCTTGCGCGGCTGTGTCTAGAAGCGTTTGTGTTGAGATGAGGGCGAGGTGAGCGTTATTTCAAGAGCGAGATAAGCGTAATTTCACTTTAACGAGGTGTTTTCTTAACATTAAACATATTTTATTTTCTCATGGAGCCCATATCAGAAATGGCAGCAAAGATTCTTAGTAAGAGAGATAAGCCAAAGTTTTCACACGACGGGTACATATACGTTCTTGACAAATGCAGCAAAAGTGACCCAATGGTACTGTTTTGGAGATGCGAGCTAAAAAATATATGCAAAGGGCGGATTCACACTAAAAACAACGAAGTATTGAAGAAAGTAAATGAACACTGTCACAGTGCTTCAGCAGTGGAAGTAAAGGTTGCTTGTATCAAAACCAGTTTAAAACGCAAAACTCAGGAAACTCTTGAAGTGCCATCAACCATAAGCGGAAGCATTCAAAATAGTTCTCAAGCTGCACAAGGATCGGTTCTTAACTCACAGAATTTGAAGAAAATCGTGCGAAGAAAACGCAAGCCTGTTCCTCCCAACCCTGAAAATTCAAGGGAATTGGTGATTACGGAAGGGTGCAAATTACGCTTTGTGACGAAAAACGGTCAAAGTGAAAACTTTTTAGCTGATGATAGTAGAGAAGAAGACGAGAGACTGTCAATTTTCGGGAGGCAAAACCGGTTAGTTTTTTTTGCGTGAGTTGGAAATGTGGTATGCGGATGGGGCATCTGAGATGGCTCAGGTGTATGGCAAGAAGGCATGGAGGGGTTTCCCCCACTTGTCCGTCTCTAGACTGGCGCCAAAACAGCTCAGTGCCAAAAGAGTTCGGCGCCATGTAGTCGTCGCCAGATCGGCGGCGCCAAAATGTGCTCGAAATCGAACCTCGGCTGGTATTCCACTCCAGCGGCGACCGGAACAAACGCTCATGCGCCGTAGTGATTTTGTGCGCATTTTTAAAAAATGTTTATCTCGACGGCGGAGTTTAAATTGTGTTGGCAGTTTTAACCTACTCGTCGAAATAAAATTTACATGTAAATAATAATTTTAACATTTTACAAAGAGCGTTTTTGTCGAACCGCTAAAAGTGATTTGTAACGACGAATAGCGAACACCGGATACACGTTCAAAAGTGTTGATGCAGCAAAAGATCTGCACATCGTACAGTACGGTTAAAATGTTGTATTTTTGTTTCGCGATATTTTACGAAAGTTTGGCTGAAATCAATAGATACTTGCTACTCGAGATATACCTAGGTGGTTTGTAGCAGATCTTCTGTGCTGTTTCACTTCTTTTGTGGCTGAAGTAAGTCCAAATTGTCGTTAAACTTTAGGTGGTTTACTTAAAGACAGCGTTGCTGTTTCGGCTGCGAAACAAGCGTCATTTCCTGTTTCAGAAGCTACGAGAGTTTGAGTGCAAGAAAATCGTTTCTCTGCTGCCAATATCAAGCTCATATAAGCCCAATAAAAACATATGCAGGAAGTGTTTTCTGAGTCGTTTTCCACAAAGGCTTTTCAAGTGGAACTTTGATATTGATGTGATAAAAAGTAAAAGGGCCTTCCACTCTATCAATCCGTAAGGCAATTCACCTGAAAAAATTTTTTGTTAGTTTTGCGACCCTCCGAAATCTGTTTTTTGTTTTAAAAAAAATGCACCACTCGTAATACGAAGGGCACGTGAATCAAAAGCGCTTGCCGCGATCTTGAAGCGTAGTGAATTTGTGTCAAGAGCCTACTTAAAGTTACGTCTGCTTATCGTCAATTTATCGTTCTTTCACATACTTTGCAGCAATCACAAATTTGATGACTGCATTTGCAGCCTCCGGGTTATTAGGTACGCGGAACAAGTTTCATATAATCCCTTACCTGAGATTCGTATTTGCACCTGTGGTATGATTTTAGTTATATAGAAAAACGGCAAAAGGTTAATGAGCAAAAATAGGTGGTTTCAGTGTGTAGGTGACGTGCAACCTAAGAGAGCTGTGAAGGTCCATTATATTTCAGCATTTCAGAAACAAATTGGTTCGTACGTTTATACACTTCAGATTAAGAATGACAACGCCCCTAAAATATTTTGAAAGGAATATAATTTAGGTTGTTAACATTTAGGCAGTGCACGAGAAAGCCAGTAGTTGATTTGCAGTAAGTGTTGTTGCAGCTTTCAGTTTTATTGCACAAAATATGTTAATAGTTTTGGCACCGCTACTTTTGAGACAAGAACGCAGTGTTTCAAATTGTCAAATCAGGTCAGAGATAGTCTGGGGGTTGTTGCCATACACCCTGTCCTTAAGGTATCCCCACAGATAAAAATCTGGGGATTCAAGTCCGATGAATGCGGCGACCACTGTGGGTCACACCTGCGGCTGATCCGTCGGTCAGGGAAATGGTGCTGTAGCCATGCCAATGATTCGCTTGAGGAGTGGGGGTGGCACCATCCTGCTGGAACCACTGGAGGACCCTGACGACCCCTCTCCGTCGACCAAGTGCTGTCCAGAACTTGCCAAGTACCTGGACGTATCGCTCGGTGTTGATTGTCACAGACCGCTCGTTGTCATCCTCGAACCAGAATGGTCCAATGATGCCATGTTTGGAGATGGCAACCCAGGCAGTGCACTTCACAGAGTGTAATGGCCTTTGCAGACAATGGTCAGGGGGTGTGCTACCCCAGAAGATGTTGTTCTTAGAGTTCACGTGACCTGACAACAGAAAATGTGCCTCGTCCGAACACCAGGCATTGTCAAGAAAGTCTGGCACAGCTGCGTGGATAGACTTCTGCCGAAAATACGCCTCAACTATAAATATCCTTTGCTCAGTAGTCCATGGCATCTCGAAGGTCAAATTTGGTAAACTTTTAGAACATTAATTCTACTTGGTAAATCTTAAAAATAAAAAGAATTGATTAATTATTTCAAAAGTTATTCAAGTTCAAGTGATGACCGTTTTTTTGTGTCACCCTGTACTACACGTGACGACCTGAGAACAATCGTTCAGAATAAAATCTTACTACCACGAATGGGGAACGTTGCTTTATTTCAGGGGCGTGCAACTGTTTATCGCAATGGGCCACAATGTACAATTGTAATGATGCTGAGGGCCAGACATTCAAACAACACATAAATTTTTATAAAGATT
>Ga0210059_1014894_pt1 | contig 11424 bp, 6 predicted proteins | sample Ectturendosymbi2_FD_188042 | JGI IMG/M metagenome (GOLD analysis project Ga0210059, IMG submission 188042) | Ecteinascidia turbinata endosymbiont from Florida, USA - Sample 2 (SPAdes) (version 2) | ecosystem: Host-associated > Tunicates > Ascidians > Unclassified | place: Key West, Florida... | reverse complement strand
AATTGTGTCTCCCTTGCCCTCCTTCGTTACACCCCTGATTAAGAGTAACGATTTTTTTCTGTCGTGACGTAGAGTTTTTTGCTCAGCGCGGTAACTTCTCTGAGTGAAGTGATTGTGAATTTTTCTTCAGCTAATTCTGTTTGCAAACACAGCTACGTTCTTTTATTCTCTGCTGGAATTAGTATCACACTCTTTTTGAGAAAGCGAAAGCGGCGAGAAAATTAGCACGCGATGGCTTTGCCTCAAAGAAATCAATCACTCGCGCGATTCTTGGCTTGTTTTAAGAAGCCTACAAGCCGGCTTTTCATGCCTATAGCGCTGATATTGCTATTTTTGGATATGGTTAAGTCTTTCTAAATGTCAACTCTGCTGGGGGCCCAAAAGCACTTTTGATTGCTCAGTATTGCGTGACTCCGCCTAGAGGCAATCCAGGACAGTTCCCGCATGATTTACGCATTTATAACTGCCCTAAGTTTGGTCACAATCTTTCAAACATATTTAAATATGTAGACAATATTTTATTTTACATAATATCGAGAATTAGAGTGACAAGAATCAAAGTGCCTAGTTACTTTTTAAGAAGTTGCCTCTCAGAGTGTCAAGGATTAAACCGCGTAGTTTTACAGTTAAAATTTGCTTCTCAGAGTGTCAAGGATTATGACACCTAGAGCAAATAGAGTAAACGCATTTAGCACGGAGAGTCATTAAATATGACATAGAGAGAGTTTTCTTCAAGCGCTCTTCTTTAGAATGTTGGTTGCCAGGTAGTTGATTCATGAGTTTAAGGTAATCACTGGGCGTTTTCTTTCCCTTTTTATAGTTGAATTCTTTGTTTCTTTCATTAATATTCGTTGGAGAGGGGCGGGGTATGCCTGCTTTTCCTGTTTGGAGCTTTCTTTATTCTTTATAATCTTGAGCTGGGCTCCCTGTGGAAAGTTCTTCGTGTTTCTATTTTAAAGCTCAGATTCCTTTAGAAGGCGGTTTCTGTTTATGTTTAAGGTTTCTTGAAGCTTCTATACCAATGAGGTGGTGCTTAAGTAATCCTTGGTAACTTCTTTCTTGCTTTATTGTTGTTAAGGTTACGTCATAGAAAAGAACTTTGGAGTTTCCAAGCATGATGTTACTCAGTTCATGTTTCTTGAGGTAATCTTCTTGTGGTTTGTTTTTCTTGTTTGTTCTTTAAAATTGGCTAGTCACGTTTTTACTTCATGAGTTTTTCTTTGGTTTTCTTGCTTTTGGTTTTTCTTCGTCAATAGCTTTATTAGAATCTTTTTATGTTTTTCTTCTTACAAACTGTATCTTCTTCTATGATGTAAAGACTTATGCGATATTACTTGTTCAACATCGTGTTGGAAACAAATGTCCCTAACAGCGCCATCATGGATAGATTCGTGATAGTTTTTTTTGTTTTTTTGTTTTTTCTTGAGAAACCTTATATTCCGCAGTATTATCTTTGACTAAAATGCTATGTTTGTGCCAGATTATGCCAATGTTTTGGTCAAGGTGGTTGTTATTTTGGGTGTGATAAACCGTGTACCTGTAGCTATACCCGAACACAGCGTTTTTTTGTGACTCGGAAATTGTGCATATCTTAACTCCCTCGGAAAATTTTGCTTTCGGGCCTACATCAGACTTCAAAAATAAATGTCGGGCTTGAGTCGGGTTCAGGCTTCAAAATGAGGCCCTTTTACAACACTGTGTGGATATGTATGCAGGGGCCAACAAGGGGAGATTAAAAGGATACATCCTCCACCCACCAACAGTAAATATAGATTGAAATCATTTGGTGAAGTACGCTACGCTAATATTAGGCCAAATGTTTTTGCTGCTGATAAGAAGATATCAATGGAGATTTTGGTAGGGGTGGGGCTTCATGCATGATTCCCAGTAGCATTAAAAAGATTTGTAGCTTTTCCAAAAAACGGAAATGTGCAAGAAAAACATTTATCATATTTGTAACGTTAAGCGGCTTGAACAAGACATCAAATCGCGCTGTAACCCACACTTCTTATAAAATGCGTGAAAGTTGAAGTGTTCTACTATAAAAGTGATATGCACGATTGCATGTGCGACCAATGCGATTCAGCATTTTGTGCACTCCAACTGACAGCTCTGATAAAACCTAATTCATGCATTCTACTATATTGCTGTGCTTGTTTGTATCCAAATACGATATTAATCCAAGAAGGCTGAACTACAGTACCGTGTCCAGCAACAAATTTAAGTATATTAATATGTAAATCATCTGCAAGGACAAAGAAAAGCGAGATTATTGTTGCTCTCAAAACACCTCTAGAAATAAGATTGGGAATCTGTACATATAAAACGTCACTTCTGCATCGACCCGATGACTATACTGGTTTCACACCAAGCTGTCCCCCCACATTTACAACAAAATTGAGCCCATGCTTATCAATATGTCATCCCCGAAGTTAAACAACCAATTTTTTTTAATTTCGAAGAATAGAGAGCATGAATATGTTTCTAACCTCAAAATCTAAAGCTGAACTATTTTGCAGTTGCAAACCCAGAAAATTTATGGGTCAAAACAAAGCCAAAATTTATAATTAAAGTCAAAATTATAAGTTATTAGGTCAAAAAATTGCTTGCCCTAGTCATAAGAATACAGCGGTTCTAAGTATAGTACCAAAGATCAAAGTAACCGTGTTAGAGCCAAGGATACGTTCCTGAGACTACGGCATGACTGACATAACAGAAAATGCAAAAGGTATTCATGATACACAACTTTAACACTGGAAATTGGGAAGACAAAACTGCACAGCTAGCAACACACAAATGTTGAGCGATAGCAAGTTGGCATCGCCCTCTCACTTCTTATAAGAAGCTTCATTCACTGACAGTGCAAAAAAAGTATCATTTGGTGTAAATTTTTGCTCTTATTTGATAAGTTCTTTTCAGAACTTTTTGGAACAAATTTTAACCACAGTTTCTGAAGGTATTGAAGTTGATTTGAAGCTTTTCCTTATTTACACATTAGAGATACTGGTGGGGGCCCTTTGAAAGCAGAGTACTCACACATTACAGTGGTGGTTTGGGGCTGGGGTTGCCAGATGTGTTCAGAAAAATACCGGCCATTTTGTCAATGATGGCAGATCTGGGCTGCGTGTCGTAATTCGTAAGCACATACTCAACTGCACGGGATCCTCCATAAAGACTTTTTGCAAACTTTCACAGCTTCACTTCTAAATTTTTGTGCTTAACTTTCTCTCAAAATTTTGGACTGCCAACTGAGCAATAGACGATCAGTAGCTTGTAAGAGAGTAAGCCAACGAATAGGAATGTGACGCAGAATCTGGTGACACACTTCCTGGACAAATTAAAAGCATTCTTTAAGATTAGCAAATTTTTTGAGCTGTGAAAAAGCATTGCATACTTTCAAAACAAACGATTCAACATCGCACGACATGAGCATCAATAAATGCCTCTCTGGGTGATGATCAGCGTGACAGTGATAGTTAGACTTGATCATGCTTGGTTGCAGCAGTTATAACGTTTGGATAATGGAGCAATTCTTTCCATAGTTTACAGATGCAATATCAGATGTAAATGCAATCACATGCTTTATGTCTAGAACAGTGGTTCTCAACCTTTGTAGCCACGGACTATTTTCGGACCAGTATAAATCTTCGCGGACTCAAGATAGACTAAGACTACGAGAATAATACAAACACTAGTTTTCGCAAATTCGGTTCATTGCCCACATTCACAAATTTCAATGAGAACCTTGTCTCTGAGTTTGTTTCACCAGTTTGTCGAAATAAGGGCTTGTGGTCGTTAACGCACATCACCTGATGTCGTCGTCTGGTTGAAAAAGGTATCCGTGCTTGCTTTTAAAAATATTTATATCGTTGAAAAACAGCTTCACAACGGTATGCAGTTGGAAAAAGAAAAAGAGCTTCTGTTGCCTGCCGACACGGATCAGAGAGATTTGGTTCCATTGTCTAGACATCCACTCAAAGTTTGATCAGACTCCACAGTTGTCGGCTTTGCAGCTCAATCAGCGGTTCAGAAATGCAATCCACTTCGCAATAAGTCTGTAACTCTGGCACCTCAAAAGGGCTTCGCATGTTTTTGACGTAATTGTGAGAATGGATATGTTTATCCATCTCGGTGAGATGTAATTAGGCGCTCAAGAAAGATTTGACGAATGCAGCGGAAATCAATTTCTACTTCTTCTGAAAATGCGTTTAATGCCCAACATGCAGATATTCTTCCATTTTCAATTCGATGGATCCACAACTGTATTTTACTTGTAAACGCGACGATGTCTCGGACGCATTCAAAACTATTTTGCCTTTTCCGTGACTGGAGCTGTTCAGCTGATTCAAACGTATAAAAATCACCCAAGAATATTTGCCAATCCACTTGATGTCGATGAATCGTTCAGCAAAGTTATGATTCTTTTCTTTTAATAGCGCACCGGTGTCATTGCGTGGGCCACTCTCTCCAGAAGCTTTCCTCATGAACCAACGGATGTTCAAATGAAATAAACGTCCAGTGTGTTCTTCACCCATCTCGCCAGTATATTATTTCCCACCAGCCCCCAGTGTGTTTTATCCCACGTCATTTAAAAACTGTCAGATCTTCTTACATGTATTCTATGTCTGATTTCTTCTAGCCAAAGAAGACAATAACTACCTAAATATTTTATTTTTCCTTTTTCATAAAATAATAAAGTATTTTTGATTCTTATTATGGCCGAAGCACCATCGGCACAAACAGACACGCAGTGAGTTCGCGAAAGCTGACGGTACTTAGTGAAGGGATCTACTTTCCTAAACATTTATTTTCTTGTAGTATGTTTGGCAAGTGGAAAGCAAAAGATAAATTGTTCCACGTAGTCCTCAGTCGCACAGTATTGCAAGAACACCATGAACTGTGCATCGTTTCCTAAATCTGCAGTGTCGTCTAACCCTGAATTAAGATTTCCACTTCGTTTTGCAGCAGCAATAGTTTATTTCAGAATATCGACTGAGAGTTCTTGGATGCGCCACGTGATGGTGTTGTTTGAAGAAATCCATAGTTAACGTATTAGATACGGCAGGAGTGTGCAACCCATAGCCCGCGGGCCAAAAGTGGCCGGGAACTGAAATTTTGTAGCACGCGGAAAGGTCCAAACCTAAATTTTAAAAACATTGTGTGCTGTTTACTTACCCTTGTGACCACGCCAGTTCACCTGCACCTGGTATTATCTTTATCCATACCCTATTGCTCCACAAGCAAGCATTACGGTTGTAAATCTTAATGTCAGATCACTGACATGAAGAAGTATCGGGCGTGTTATCGGGTTTGCAGATCGTGGCCCTGCACGAGGCTTCACTGGTGCCTGGTTGCGTTAGAAAATCCCAATTAGTCTTAACTAGCGAAATATCGACATAACTTTTATCAGGCTCAGAGCCCAACCGCAACTCTGTCTAAACCTGAACCGCTGTACTGTCCACACCTCGTGAAACAATAGCGATTTATCAAACAAACACACAGAGAACGCAGGTTAAGAGTATTGCTAATCTTCAGTGGGCGGTCAGCGATTTATCTAACCCACAGAGCTTGACACATGCAACTGTGGCCCGTGGACCAATCTGGTTATGTGCATTTGGCCCGGCAGGGCTGCTTGGTTGCACACCCCTGAGCTACGGCATCACTGCACATTATCCTGGCTATTTTGACAGCTACTGATTTGACCAAGCTCTCTCCTGCTGTATGAGGCGCTTTTGCTCTTGCATTTTTCCAAGCAACAATAAAAGAAGCACGCACTACTTTACTGTGGGAGTAAGTTTTTACTCCTGAAGTAGATGGACGATAGACTTCATGTTACCTGGTGTTTTTTCTCTTTTGAAAAGCTCAAAGATTTCGCCAACGTATTTTACATGTTTTAACTCGATAGTTAAGCTTCTTTGAGAGATCCGTGAGCAAGGACTTCTAAGCAGAACACGAACTATGGCCGGATTTAACCGTTTACCACGACTGAAGTAAATCCAAGTTTCAAGTAGTTGTCATTATACGCAAACGCCTGCTTTAGTTTAGCAATTATAAACTAAGACGGCAAAAATAAACTGCAGTTTAGATTACAACTTTAAGCTTAAGCTACTGACCACACTACCCCAAAAGTATTGCCATGTGAGACAGCAAAATTATTATTGACTGAGAGCATTACAGCAAACTTGCTTGCCCGTGGTGCTTGCGGACTCAACCAGAGCCTTCCGCGGACTCGACTCGGGGTTGGGAAACACTGGTCTAGAATGAGCTTAATAACTTTTCCTTATTTTGGCCTTCAGTGAATTTCAATGAAGGAACTGTCCTGACAAGATTACTATTAGACACGTTATAATTTGACAAGTTCTGCGTTAGTTCTTTTTATTGCCGTTACTGCAATCGGTTCATTTCCGAAATACCGGCTTCAAGCACTGAATTTTAAAATACCGGCCTTTCCTAAATAAGCAGAAAAATACTGGCCATCTGGTAACCTTATTTAAGGCACCTTTGAAAACAGAGTACTTACACATTACAGTTGCTGTTTGCTGTTGGGGGCCCGTTTGAAAGCAGAGTACTTACACATTGCAGTTCCTGTTGAGGGTCCCTTTGAAAGCAAGGTAGTTACACGTTACAGTTGCTGTTGAGGACCCTTTTCAAAGAAGAGCACCTACACATTACAATTGCTGTAGGGGGTCCTTTGAAAACAGAGTACTTACACATTACAGTTGCTGTTTGCTGTTGATGGGCTCTGAAAGCAAAGTACTTTTAGTATGATCAGCTTTGGAGTATATTATATGAGTGGATATTACGATTTCCACCAAAAATGAGGAAGATTTACGCGCGAAACGCCTCGAGGGGAGCTCCAAAATGGGGGGCGAGGCAAGTGCCACCTCTTTTTATTTGGCAGTATTGACTTTTTCAAAAGTTTGACAATTGAACAAAGGTTTGTTTTAAAAACGACACCGACGTTTCAGCCAACTGACAGTAAGCTTTCATCACAGCTAATGGCCACGAGAACAGGAGAGCAGTAGTACCCAGAGAAGGCGCGTGATTGCACGACATAGTGCTAGCAGTGACAACAACGCTGAAAAGGCAAGGTGGATAACGGAGATAACGTTGCGAAACAAAATAACAGCAATAAAGTGAAACTGAACGCCGTACCAAAGCGAAGTAGAAGTATGCAATATGATATTCAGTCAATTATGGCCAAACTTCGCTTTATATATTTGTGGAAAAAGGTCTGAACTTTTTTTATTTATGACGTTCGGTGTAGAATCAGGCCCGTAGCCAGCTTTTCAGGTTTGGTGGGCAAAATACAGTAAACCTCGGTAAATTCCGGTTTCGGTTAATCCGGGATCTTCGCCAAAACCGGATGAAACTGGTAGAACGAATGGTTTCTAACATTATTCTTTATAAAAATCTTCTGTTTATCCGGATTTTTTAATCCAGATCTTCGCCAATTCCGGATAAAATCTGCTCTTTTGACACCTCGTAATCCGGATTTTTCTGCACGTAATACACGCTGTTGTGTTCTTAAATGTACTCACTGGTCTCTAGGAAATTATCGGCAGCTTTCGACGCAGCACAAGCGCGCTCACGATCACCAGCGAACGTATAGAATTGTGATAACAACGGCTACAACTGAGCGCAACATTCGACTAATCTTAGAAACGATTATTACGTCACACATGGGCATATAGCATATCACGTTGAATTTCACGATGCCGTACCACGGTTTCAGTCTATTGATCAGTGTTGAGTGTGGGTCTGAGTGTATTGCACTCGATATAACATCTGGAGGTCATTGGTATTACCTTCCAAATAGAAGAATTGTTTATGGACCAGTCGTAGAAATCTCTGCGTCTGTCAAAATACCCAGATTTCTTCGCAGCCAAGTGATCTCAATTTATGAACATAAGATTGTTCATAACTGCCTGGAAAAGGCTGTTATTAATCTGATGTACCATTGTAAATTCATCAATAAATTCGTTTTGCTTCAGCAAAAGTTTGTTGTTGGGTTGTAAATGTGTTCAATTTCAGTGATTTTTCACCGATATCACAGTACTAGGTGACGTCAGGCTAGAAACAACGATCTTCGGTTAATCCGGATCTACGCCTAAACTGGATAAAATAGTCGGTCAAATCGAACCCGCTGCAAAGCGAAATTTCTGACCTCTGCGAAATTTCTGACCTGTCATTGTTTTTCAGTTATTTTGCTTCTCAGAATAAAGGAATTAAGTTTGGCAATTTCTTTGTTGATGTGTGTTGTGTAAATTAAAACTTTTTGGTTAGACGTCTGGTACCCACAACAAGCTAAGTACGGGAATTACTTTAACAATTGAAAATTTTTGGACTTAGTCTTAGACCTCAACTATTTTTCTTTTTCTCATCGTAACCCAAACCCTAACCTGACCCACTTACCTAAACACGCATCCCTAAGCCCTAATCATCATTTTTCTCACCGTATTTGATGTGAATAATATTACTGTGTGCATGCGCGCATGGCGTGAAGTTAGAAATTTCGCTTGACACCGGATTAACCGGGGTTTACTGTATATTTTTAGGGGGGAAAAGTTTTTGTCTTTATTGTTTGTTTAAAACAAATTTTCCTGGGCACAACACAATTTAGGAGGGCACAAAAATATTTGGGGAGCACTACCCCCAAATGACCCCCGTGGCTATTGGCCTGTGTAGAATTAATGAAAAACCATTCAATAAATCGTCTTTTTCCAAAATCTTTCTTAAATGCAACAATCTGACTTTTACACCAGTTCATGTGATGTTCTAACCCCAATGCATGTTTAGCAGGTGCACTGTTGTCAAGATGAAAATGTTTTCTATAGTTGATGTCTTCTTTCTTGCGTGTATTGAACAGGAACCGAGTTTAAGGGGGGGCGGGAGGGACATGTCCCTCACAACGTTTGGACAGGGGGGACATAATATCTTTTCCCCCCAACATTTTGTGATAAAAAATAATGTAGTTTTGCGAATTTCGTGGTTACTTTACTATGGAAAAGCTTCCCCAACATAAAGCCAGGGAATTAATAGGAAAATGAATATATCACTGGATTATCTGTAGACACATCAGGTTTTTTTAAGGAAAATGTTAGGTACCCGGTATGGACCTGTAGGGACCCGATTTCTCTAATTCTAGGGACCCGATTTTCTCTGATTCTAAGCACCAGATGATAATTTTCTCTGATTCTAGGGAACCGATTTTCAATTCTAGGGACCCGATTCGGGTCCCAAAAACAACTTTAAAAAACCCTCGACACATTATACATATTGACTAGGTAAACTTAATTGTCATGATTGTTGATAATTATGTTGGTTAATTTGAATTACCGAATTGGTGGGCACATAAACTTCGCTCAGTCACGAATCCCTGCGCTGGTTTGTAGCCCACAATCTAAATACGGTTGCCACCAGGCGCGTAGCAAGGTGGGGCAACTGGAGCAATCTCCCCCCAATTCCAAAATTTTCAGGTTAATAAGCGAAGTTTATATTGTGCTCTACACAAAACCGTCGCCAGAAAGTTTTCAATAGGAGGGCTTTGCCTTTCTGCGGGTGGGCTTATTAACCGGGACATTTTCGCCACACTCATGCGCATAAATGAGTATGGCCGACTGTACTATCGCTAAAAGTTGCTAACTTTATTAACACTGTTCACAACAGTTACAGGTAACGAGCAATTTTCATTTTTTTATTGCGATAAAACAATCATTTCGTCTGCACGTCTCTTGGCCATTTTAAAATGAATTCCACAAAGCACCAGTTGTCTTGCCAATGGATTAAGGTACAAATAAACGATCTGTGACGAAACAGTTGAATTAAGAATAAGGTCAGCAGCGTGGCCAAGTGTAAAACCGTCGAAAGCAAGAAAAGTGTGAGTTTTAAGCAAATGTGTTTGAAAATTCGGCTTATTAAGCAGGGTTTTGGGTTTATAAAGCGGGTTTAAATGGAGTAATTCCGGACCGGACAATTTTGGGCTTATTAAGCGGGTGGGCTTATTAACCCTGGGTTTAATAAGTGGCGACTACTGCATTTTGTGTTAGCAGTTTTCTCCAATTCGGTCGTTCGTCGAACGCAAGTAGCGTTCAACAAGAGTGAAATTATTGCATTGTAAGTTCAATTCGGTTGTCAGTTCGGTTTGATTGACATTACTTTCCACTTGCCCTGGCCGCTCTGATCTCCATTGCGGAGCTTCCTTTACAACATTAGGCAAATTACGAATAGTAGCGGTACACTGCCTAATGTCCACCACAGCAGCATGGTGTTAATTACAAACATGGACTTATAAGCTAGAGGACACGTGAGCTATGCCCACGCCCTCCAAATAAAAGAAACTGTTGTGTTATCATCAGGTCCGTAACTAGGGGGGCGCAGGGGTCGCCCCCTTGCAAAAATGTGTATGACATTATTTGAAACTATTGGACATAGTTTAAAAATTTTTGGCCCCTCTCACGAAACTATTCGCCACCCCTGGTGTCTCAAGCTGTTTACGGGCCTGGTTATCATGGACATACAGATCAGTCTCTTTTGATATTCATATAGGCCATTGTGCTACAACATCTTCATCAAAAAGTTCGTATCACGGTTGACTGAGCACTATGACGTCATAACACCATTGCTCAGAGGGGCCCCGCGCCTAGGTCTTGCATTGGGCCCCACACATGCTAGGGCCGGCCCTGTATGAAGTGATCAGTTTCAGTTTACTGAAAGACCGCTCGCAGCTTGCAACAGATACTGCCACCATCAGCATAATTTGCAAAGCAGTTCGAAGATTGGAAAGACGCTTTCAACACCATACTCAAGCTCTAAACAAGACTAATAAATCGCTGCTTTGATGAGTTAACAATTTTTGCTCAGTTGATACGATAACGATACTAGCTGCTGCTGTTTCCAGGGATAACTATAATGTTCTTTGACTGGGGCATTCTATTTGTCGGGCTCTAGTGGTCATCGAAGAAGTTTTGCAAATTCGGAGTAGGGCGCAGCAGCTTAAGCAATTTGTAAATCTGTGGGAACTTAACAGAAATTATTTGTGTTTTCACAGCCACAGACATAACTCGTCTCACGCAGATTCTGACTAATATCCTCATGCCTGAAACACTGCGGCACAGACTCACTGACTTTTAGCCTTTCTTAAAGCGTCAAAAGGAGGAGATCTAGTAAATAAGGCAAGCTAGCATTTTTGTTCTGTCAAAATGTCTGCTCTTCGTGTTTTTGCCAAAATACTTGATGGTGCTGGCCTAACGCGCCCGACTTTAATGCATTAGAAATGTGCGCTGTGGTGATGCAGTTTTGCAGTTTAATGGTTGTGTGGGGCGCAAAATATTAGTTTTAGAAATTGTAAATCAACAACTTTAGGGTTTGACAAGCATTTTTTGCACCATTATCAATGTGGCGCCCATGGCACAAGCCATTCCT
>Ga0210059_1014893_pt1 | contig 11425 bp, 11 predicted proteins | sample Ectturendosymbi2_FD_188042 | JGI IMG/M metagenome (GOLD analysis project Ga0210059, IMG submission 188042) | Ecteinascidia turbinata endosymbiont from Florida, USA - Sample 2 (SPAdes) (version 2) | ecosystem: Host-associated > Tunicates > Ascidians > Unclassified | place: Key West, Florida... | reverse complement strand
CAAGCAAAAATATGGGGGGGCCATGACCCACCCAGGCCCCCCCTTAGAATCGCCACTGCATGGGTGTCGGAAGGATTTGTTTCAGGGATAACCAAGAGGATTTTTCCAGGGGGGCCAAAAGTGGTGAAATTACATTTTAATCATTCGAAACTAAAAAAGAAACTTTTTGCTGAAAACTTAATGGAAAATGTTTAATTTCAAAATAAAGGAGGGCCAACGCTCCCTTTCCCTAAGCCCATGGTGGCTTTGCTGCCAACAAAATGTATTTTTTTGACTCATGCGGCAATGTGGACCATTTCATTTGTGGTGAAAAAGGGTTAAGCGTTTTGTGAACGTCTATTTGCATTGCATCGTCAGCGACGTGAAATGGATAAGAAAAATGGCAACGTTGCCCCCCCTGGAAAAATTTCTCCGGACTCACATGGCTACGCAAATATTTGTGAAAAAGCCTGAAAATTTGTTTGTTTCGAGCATCAATGAACCCAGTAAATTTGTTGCGGAATTTGCGAATGTTTGCAAACATCTTCTCTACATGCAATGAAACCAAATTCTGGCAAAGTCTTGTGAGTATCAAAAACACAAAAATTTTGAAATCCTTTTTACAGCATTTTAACCTTTTTGCATGTGCGTGTTGCCGATGACAAAAATGTACCAGGTGATAAAACATGGGTAATACCTAACACGAACTTTCATAGAGCAAAATGCAGGTAAATCTCAAACAGCTCCAGCAACAAAAAAAACAAAGTTTTGTTTTTAGATGGATCAATTGCCGCAAGCCACAAAGCTCCAAACAAAAGGAAGGAAGCGATTGTGGTCGCACTTTTGCTCGTGGCAATCCTTATTCTTCTGTGCTTGACAATTGCGTTTGGAGTCACGATCAAAAAGGTTTGTAAACTTGCAATAAAATAAGAACAAAATACTGTCCCTCGAGAGGATTTTTGAAGTGACTGCACATAGCAGTTGGGTCAATAATTAGAACTCGATATCTGCTTTAGTGCAGACAAAAGGAACACAACCAACCATCTGCAAATCTACGGTTAAAACAAGCCTCCTGCTCTAGTCAGCTATGTCTCTTTAAATTACTTAACACTCTAAAATTCAGTAAGTTATGTGTTCTTTGTTTGGGAAACATTATCCCGCAGACATATTGTCTGTATATGTAAGAATTTTGCCATCTAATTTTTCGCAGTTGAAATTTTGCGACTGTCATTGAAAATCCAAACAAGTTTTCTTTAGTTTTAAAAAGCAGTGATAAAAAACGATTTAATGTTTTCAATAGTGGAATTTTTTTCCTAGAGTTGCGAGAAGGGAAGTTTCGCTGGATCAAGAGGAAGGTTTTCCGGTTTGTGGTTTTCACATATTTTTGCATGTTTTGATGATGCCTAGATCACAAAACGAAACAGAAATTTCGTCGAGTGTTACTAAGAACACACACATTTTCTACTGCACTAAATGTTCATGCTATTTGGTAAAGATTTCCCGATTTTTGAGAAGCAGTTGTTGAAAATGGCAACAGGATTAAATCACTTATTGCAAGATTCAGTAATACCATGTTGTTGATTAAGTACATACGTATCACGATCGTTCCACATTTTTGCATGTACTGTATTTTCATCGCATTCTGGGAATCATCTGAAGACTTGAAAAAGTTCTTCGCACAATATCGTACAATACAACCACCATGGTTATGATGATTGAGAGGATGTTCTCACCCTAAATTTATTGTTGAGGTGGTTACCAAATTTTTTTCGGCGGAAATTATTTTCTTCGTTATTATGCAACATTCTTATCTAATATAGTTTCTTTGATACCAATGGTGAAACAAATTGAAACGTTGTCAAGTTCATATCACGTTTCTTACAAAAATTTTAAAGGCTTTACAAAAAAGCTTCGATTTTGTTAAGAGTTAGCTGAAATTGCTTCAGATAAAATATGACATTTTCAACGTTCATGTTTTTGAAAAACTAATAAGCTAGAAACAACGTTTACAGCGAGTAACGCTTGGCAAAATCTCTTCAATTGCTATTCAATCTATTCATGATTGTCTTTTTTCATCAATAATTACAACTGCAATTTGATGTGCATTGGTTTAACATTTGCAGTGCATGCAATTGCGACACAACTAATGTATGTGAATATAAAATCTCCTCTTTGAAGCCTGCCATGTATTTTCCAATAATCACCAATGTTTATTTTTCCAGTTCTTGTAAAGTACTTTGTAGAAACGAACTTTGAGTAAATATTAAAAAAGTGCTTCCTTACAAGCAAATATTAGTTAAAATCCCGCAAACTGATTTTGCATGTTGCAGACTTTGGCAATGGTGGAAATTATCCTACTTCCTGCTCCGACGCCAAAAAACATGGATTGTCCACAGGAATAATTAAAATTAAGCCTCAAGGCTCAACTGCATTTGATGTAAGTTGGTGATTGTAATCGAAGGAAACGCCCATCCTATAACATATTTGTGTTTGAAAACTACTGTAATATAGCCAATTCAGTTTGAAGATAATCTTTCATTAAGAAAAGAACCTTCGACATACAGTAATCCTGCAGTGTGACAGAGTGGAAGAATTTCACTACTTTTAGCAGAATTTGCTGAACTTTATGTGAAACTAAACTAAATTAGAGAATTTGTTAACCTTCCCCAGCGTCGCAGCTGAAAAACGCGTTGCAGGTCACAAACATCTACGTGATGTCACTAATGTCTGATTCCTGAAGTATCAGAAAAAAACATTAAAAAGTTTCAAGCTGACGTAAAAAAGATTTAAACGCTATTTTGCGACATGAAAACAAGTAAAAATGTAGGCAATCATCAAGCCATTACCGAAACGTACTGGAAGAGATCAATAAAACTGCTAGTTCATCCTCCGTTTTTCCCGTTTATCTGCAAATAAGACCATAATTATTCATTACACAAATACATCTGCAATTCAGAACTGGGTTTCAAATCAGGGTGAAAGACATGACTATTCAAAGTAATCAATAAAAAAGAGGCAGCCGTACAGCTTTGGAAACTGTTAAATAGCCGAGTTTTAGAAAATAAAAGTCCTATAACACAATACAGTTCCTAATAATTTTGAAAATGCTGTGTTTTGCATTTATCACTTTTGCTTTAATTGCATGATATTTTGTCATTCTTTTCAGGTGCGTCTGATCTCTTCTCAGTAATGATGAAACTCTTTGGCTTATCCACCTCAGTACAAGCGACACCATTTTGCATATGATAAAACAACTTAAAACGTATTGGCGCAGACGTTACTATTTTACAAATCCGAGTTTCACGATCAGGGTGGCGGAGTCGGAGGTAAAATGTCCGACCTTTCCAAAATTTCCGACTCCGACCCCTTAACATAACGTGAATAAAGTTTGGCTTTCAACAATTTTGTAGCAACTAACAATCAATGGAAATCGTGGTACACAACAGGAATTCTCTGCTTCAACGAAAGTTTCAAAAAAACTTGCTTCATTTCAACAGGAGTTCCCAACTTAGGAGTGTGATGCATAAAATGATCGAAATGGACTTCCGGTGTCGGAGTCGGACAAAAAAAACGACTCCAAATTCTAGTGTTGTTCGGAATCCGACTCCACCCAAAAACCTCCGACTCCTTGCGAATCCGATTCCGATACCAACTACGCAACCCTGTTCAAAACCACAAAAATCAAAGTTGAAAATGATATTTCCGCCTTTGCTATTCTTAGATACAAAATGTTTACACCTTAAAATAGCACATTTTGGTAAAAACAGGCGAATAAAAACACCTCCTGAACCTTTGAATCTTGCATTGTCCAGGTTTACTGCGATATGTCTGCAGCTGGTGGTGGGTGGACATTGATTGCTTCAATTCACGAAGACAATATCAATGATAATTGTGGGCAAGGTGACATGTGGTCATCTACTTCCAGGGGTCATCTTTCAGGTGCATGTTGTTTAATTCAAAAAACTATGTGTGGGTACAAAACAGGTTGTCTAACTTAAAAGGTTGATCAACAATAGGGAGTATTTTTCATTTCATGGTTTGAATGGTACGTTTGCAATGAAAGGATCGTTCATTCCTCTTTGCATTCAAGTACTGAAATGTCTGATCGTTTTTGTATAGATTAAAATGTTTTTCAATTTATCTATTTGCTTGCATGCCTCTTCCGTAGTAGGATTTGAAAACTGGGAGAATCTACTAACGTTCGGGGACATCAACGCAGTCACCAGTGTGGATTTCAAGAGTCCAGCTTACTACAACGTTCCAGTGCGTTACATTTGACAGTTGTTTTCGTGTGGTTTTTGACAATTTAAAGAGGGATTCGATTTTGGATATAAAACTTTGAAAAGGCATTTGTATTAAAAACTATAAATAATGTCCAACAATGCAAAAGTTCTGATATCAATTTTAAATTTAAGCTACTGAAATGATATCAATTATAAATTTAAGCTACTGAAATGCAGTATAATTCAGCGAAGCACTCACTCCAAAACATGGCAGTTGCTTGAACTGTGTTCCGAGTAATAAATATTCCACAATTTTACGGTCTAACGTTCTTCAAGAAACTTTTGCCAGGCTTGCAATCTCACTGCATCAGTTAACACGCTTTGAACCCATCCTGTTGGTGTAGTCGAATGATGTTGTTTGCAGAATTCTAGAGTTGTAAAAACAACAAGAAGTGACCCAACATGAAATGACTTTAACATGTTACACAAAGCAGTAATAATATTTGCCCTTGCAGGCTTCCGACTTGATGATATGGCATGTTCCCAACAACGTAAAGTTGAGTTCCATGTCAGACAAAGCATTTTACAAATACTACACCAACACGCACTTCTTGAAGAAATACGGTTCTACCTTGCAATCCATGTTTGCCAAATACGTACCACTGAAACGTGTAGCCATGAAAGGTAATGACGTTCAGGTTGTGAATATTCTACTTCTAATTTTATGTTTTCACCCGTCTCAGGTAACCCTCAAAAGCTGAATTTATGGGTAACACCAACCAAAATGGCAAATGACGCGTTAGGAGCACAGGCATATTTTTCAACAATTCAGCAATTATTTTCTAGCTCATCTGACATGAAGAAACAAACTTGTTGTATTTCCAACAAAAAATACTTCATTCTCGAAATGATGCAACTACTGTCAAACGGCGCTTCCAATTTAGCTTGAAACAAAACGTTTATGAATCAGCGTAACTGCATAATGCGTAAGGTAAGCTACCATTACTGCGCACCGCAGCAATTGGAACAGACATAATTGCAGAAATGACAAAAACGAAGAAGTGCTTGTCGCGGCACTATGCTTTGTTTCATGCTAACGTAAATAAACCACCCATACATGAATCTTACATCGTCACTTTTGTTGAACAACCAAATTTTCACTCCTTGAATATCTGCTAAGATAAATGGTACAACCAGCTTGATGCAGAAATTAATATTCACAGCATGATCCTCCCTCGCGTGAGATAATAATTTCCTTGTTTCGCTTCTGCACTGACCGTTGATGTGTTTTGATTATGGCGGCCGGCGTGCTAGAGTTTTGGTTCTCGTCAATCACAGCGTTTCAGATACGCCCGCTGAAATTTCTTTGCCATTGTTACTAAATGCTAGCTTACCTTACGCATTATGGAGTTACGCTGATTCATAGACGTTTTGTTTCAAGCTAAATTGGAAGCGCCGTTTGACAGTAGCTGCATTATTTCGAGAATGAAGTATTCCATTATGCAAATCTTTGCAGCTTGAGTTGAGTTTTATTAAGGTGATGCTTCTGAACTTTTGCAGTAAATTTTTGAAGTTGCCGTGAATACTTTTAGTTGAGTAAAACGAAATTTCCAGTTATTTCCAGTTTTAATTCTCGCAGTTGGTGTTGTGCTATGTCACACTACAGTCTTGAGGTTGTTTATTTTCTCTGGCCTTGCTTTAGCCTTTCAACGTTTCACCTGTTAGCATTGCTTGCCGATGTAAGGACTGATGATGCGTAGTTTTACGTGAAATCGATTTCCAATTAAAATTTGTGATTGATTCCTTGCTTATTTCACTTGTGTAGTGAAGTTACTTGAATACAGATATGCGCAAGTTTGAATCATCGCAAAAAGATGAAAGCAGAGCTCAATCGGCTGATTCCTCTAAAGCCTATAGAAAACCCTCTAGAGCTTTTAATTGAAATAAACTGATTACCTTTCTCACTTTCGGCAACCACAAGCGCAGACTCATTCTTGTAAAAAGACAAGGTCTGGGCGCACGATCAGCTATACTCTGTATGACGCAATACACGAAAACACCACGCTTCACTAGTGAGCAAACCATACATCCGCCCAAAAATCCCTAGAAGCCCAATTTTATAGTCATTCTTAATGGAGTTTACTTAGGTTTACAATTTTTAAAGTCTGCTTGCAGTACCCTTTTCATACTGTGATACAAATTACGCGTTCGTCGTGTCTGACTTTTCTGCATTTCACCAACTGCCAAATATTTCCAATTAAAGTTAATAATAATAATATAATAATAATTCATGCATTTATAAAGCGCCGAAATCCGACATGTCGCTCTAAGGCGCTGAACAATGATGTTACGAAAGTGACATGCAAAGCGAATTCAAATTACGTTAAAATACACTAAGAACATACTGAACGACAATTTTGAGGAAAGGCACAATTAAAATAGTTAATGCTTTATCGTTCTTCAGTAGGGATTGCAAACCTGGTTATGCCGTGTTTAAAGAGAAGCTTGAACTTTTCTGTTCCAAGCATCCCTCCAAATCAACAATCCAACAAAACTGCCATAACGTTTGATGACAAGGTAAGTTCTGGAAACGAACGGTGATTGCCCAGAAAACGCGTTAACCAGGTATATGCATACTGCATATGGTTGAAAATGTTTTTACAATTGTTGTTCAATGACGATACTAAAGTAATCGTATATTTTCTTTAACCTGAACAAAATTGTTCGTGCGTGTAACATCTACAGACAAAGGTAGCAGGGATTGGTGATCCTTATATCTGCGAAAACTTGATTTTTGTTTAAAAAAAAATTTGAAATGGACACCAATGCAGGAAATTATAGTTTGGTAACTATATTTATGAGTCAAATGCATTCGCTGCTTCGTGCGTCGTTAATGTTTTGCATAATATTTGGATCAGCGAAAGATCTGAAATTACTCTCCACTTATTTGTTGTGTTGAAGCAAAAGCAAAAATCCAATATCTGTTCTATGCAGATATACATTCGAATAAACGAAGGACCATTCGTACCACTCCAACCGGATAAAAACAAGTGAGTTTTTTGAAGAAGATAAAGTAAAACATAGATCTTGCAAAACGTTGTTCTCAAAGCGTATTTGAACACTTACGAAACATTCGGAATTATTCTCTGCTGTCACAGGTGATGACTGGAGAGGCAGATGTTCAAAGCAGCTGTAGCTTCATCTGCTGCCCGTGTATGTGGAACAAAACCACTTGGTGTCCCGAATAATGGCAAAAAAACAAGACCTTGATTCCTTCAATGCCCTTGCGTTATAGCAATAATATTTTTTCTTGCTGGAATACTAATTATCGCCAAATAATATCAACTCAATTCAACTTCGTGGATTCAGGAGGTGAAAAATGCTATAAGTAGCAAGCAAGTCATGGTTGCAAAGCAAAGCCAAATCTCACGGTGAAGAAGTCCAAAATGAAATCTTGGGAGGACAACTACTGGCAAGCCAAGAAAGTGGTTCTGGCAAAGAATCCGGCGTCTTCGTGGAAGAAAATCTAATATTGCTTGATCCATCAAAGACCAAAATGTTGCCTTGCTCAGCAATGAGGAGAACATCCCTGGCAGATGGAGAGAGTATTTCAAAACTCTTCTGAACTCAATCAATATCACACCATCGCACACAAAGGACCTGCATTTGTAGGGAGGTTAATGCCATCAGTGCAACCGAAGTCTTCCTGTTGTGTTTTTCTCTGACACAGTTTCAAAATACCAAGCGCAGGGCCGCACTTTTCATCAAAGGGGAATAACGGCAGCGACAGAAGAAAAAAGCAGGCAGCTCCACGTATGATTCGAACGCAAAAGTATAGAATGAATCGCTAGCGAGATTGCCAGCTTAGATCCGCTTGTCAAAGATTGCGATGGCATATGCGAAACAAATCAACGTGCGCCTGGAAAGTAAACAGTCACCTGCACGAAATAAATGTAATTATCAGCGCCGCGGAACTACTCGTGCAAAGCTAGTGTTGGGATCGGAAAGCCTGAGCCGCAACAGCAAGCGCGCAAAACTTCACACCGCGGCAGCAAGCAACATTAGAGATAACACGCCGCAATCACTTTATTGCTTGTTCGTGCCACATATATATGGATATGGGTGCTGTTCTTCGTGCACATCCCGTTCGTGGTGAAACGCACATTCAACGCAACGCCAACGGAGTGGTTGCAGCTCGAGCACCAGGATGATTTTAAGCGAGCTAAACACGATCTTAACACTTCCAAGCTGTAAACACACTGAAGGCTGCAGGTTGCGATGAAATCCAACCTGAAATGTTCAAAACTTTGAACCGAGGAGTTGTTTGAGTGACAAGTGTGTGTCAAGTGGCCTGGTGTTCTGTTAGGGTCGGGAGGGCAGCGAAGGATTGGCCAACTGGGGAAAATAACTAATGTTCCTTCCAATTTTTAATAATGCTGCGCGGAAAAACAAGCGGGTGCGCTGAATCACAATTTTACTGAGCAAAATTTATTAAATCTATTACAGCGGCGGTTAGCAAGTAGTGAAGACTGCGCTAAGCATTGTTGCAACTGCGCAGATTGATCTTAGCAGCTGCGCGGCTGCGCATTCGCGCATCTTAGAGGGAACATTGCTGATAACCCAATGTAAAAAGGGACACAAAAGAGAATCTCCTTGGCCTCCCTGGAAAAGACCGTGCCAAACCAAATTGTTCACTCTACAGAATATTTTGGAGAAATCGTGGATGTATGCCAAAGATGTCTATGCATGTTTTGTCGACCTCCAGAACACGTACGACCGGGTCCCCCCGAGAAACGCTTCGGAGAGTGTTGTGGGGCTATGGTGTTGACAGTCGCCTGTTACTGACTGTCAAGTTATTGTATCCCTAGGTTGTCCATGGGACATATTTACCTGCCCCGTCCCACCCCATAGCAATTTATGCTTGTCCCATCCCATGGGATTCCCATTACCTTATTATAATATTAATATGGAATACAATTCAATTAAAACTATTAAATTTATGAAAGTTTAGGTTTAGTATTTACTAAATAGGACTACATGTACAAAGAGACATGCAAAACGACAAAATTTATTGACTTTAAAATTCAGAAGTATAGTCCAAGTATGACAATTCAGTAACATTCTGACACTCTCATTCTATTTCTGAGTCTCATGGGAAATACAAATGTGTGCTGTCCCATCCCATGGGACATTTCCCATGGGATTCCCATAGGAATGACATTCCCATGGACAAGCCTGTGTATCCCTGCTCAAACGTTTGCGTCCGTGTCGGTAGTGACAAATCACAACCGTTCACTGTGAACATCTTTCTACTTCGGAGACGCCAGGACTTCGATAAACAAACTTTAATCAGGCTCTACTGGCACTAAAAACATAAAAACACGTTAAAAACTTGCCAACGTTTCGACAGTTGATACAACTGTCTTCATCAGGGCTAAAAAACGAAATTTTGTGACATGCAAGCACGGATGTTATAAAACGTTCGCTGTGAGTTTTGGACACCGACGAGGATGTGTGTTGTCACCACTCCTCTTCATATTCCGTGTGACTTGGATAGACAGACACAGCCGAGTCAACGAGGGTGTCATGCATTGTTCGAAGCTGCAGGATCAAAGGTTTTATTTTTGTGGACAATTGGTGCTGCCTGCATCTTCTCATTAGAGTCTTCAACATGCAGTTGCTTGGTTTTCAGCTGCGTGCGACCAAGCCAGGATGAAAATCAACAGTAATATCACTTAGCATCATGTCTCTCCAGAAACACATACAGTTCGCGATGCAAGCAAGTGGAAAAACACTTCTGCACTTGCAAGTGGAGAAATTCAGGAACCTTGGGGTGATATTTGCGAGTGACGGAAGACGAAACTAAGAGATTGATAAATGAATTGGCAAAGCAAACGCAGTTCTGCGTAAGCTCTATCGCTCTGTGGTGACAAAACGGGAGCTTTCAAAGACCGCAAAGCTGTCAGTATTTGAACGGGTCCTTGTTCCGATCCTCACTTATGGTCATGTGTCTTGGCAATGACTGAAAGAAAACTATCTCAAGTACAAACCACAGGGATGGGGTTTTCCGAAGAGTTCACGGTGTGACACTTCGCGACCAACTGCCTGATTAGGATTTCGTAAAACCCTGAATGTTGAACCACTCCTCCTCTGAATACAATGATTGCAGCTACATTGGTTCGGCCATGTTTTCAAAATTTCTCATGAAAGTTGGCGAAGCAAGTGCTGCTGGCTACATCCACGAGAAAGCGCCCAGGGGACGACCAAGCATCAGGTGGCGCGAATACATCTCCGACCTAACTTCGTTCCGTCTTAGTGTGGAGCCAACAGAACAATCACAGATTTTTCGTTGACCGTGATGTATTTCGGGTCCTCCTTGGGCTGCTGCCCACGCGATCCTCGCAAGAGGAAAAATGAGTGTCAAAATGAAAAATGAATAAGTTGATTCTGCATTGCAATTTTTCATTTCGTTCTTTATGCAGTTGTACCCGCACGTTTTGTGCGATGTGCAAAGAACCAGTTTAACAACTAGAATACCATCTTGCGAAAAGAGCGAGAACTGCATTTGTTGTCCACACGGTGTCTTGCGGTTGACAATAATGCGATTCATAGAGCAAGTAAGGTTTTCAAGCAATGTTTCCTCTTTCAGTTTCTCTTCTGGCATCAACGTTAAATTCAACACGTCAAGTCGTCCATACGTGATGCTCGCGTGGATATCTAACGAAGATGAAAATATTCGTAGCTTCAGTGTGAAGGTACGCAGTGTCCTGTTTCATTCTCATCTTATGAGATCCTCCGGTCGAGGCAAAGTCACGACGATGTTGAAGCAACATAAATAAAACAACGGAATTTTGCAGAGCGCTGATAAATGTCATTGCTGAAGATGTTTACCATTAAGAAAAATGCCATGCAGCAAATTAAACATAGTATTGTACTCTTCATACTTCACTGAACCACAGCAATGAACTCTTGGAAATGATTGTGGATGTAAAATATAAACTTGTCAAACTAAAACCAGCTACTAATTTTTACTAAGACAAATTAATCAATCAAAACTTTTTAACTCGGTTGAGTTTTGGTTGAAAGCTTTGCGTACAATTTGGCATTATGCCATTGAGTGAAATCAAATTTAAATTGTTTCTTTTATTTCGAAATCTGAAAACTATCATAAATATTTCGTTTGATCCCAAAACTTCACAAATGCAAGCTATATACTGTATTTA
>Ga0210059_1014892_pt1 | contig 11426 bp, 5 predicted proteins | sample Ectturendosymbi2_FD_188042 | JGI IMG/M metagenome (GOLD analysis project Ga0210059, IMG submission 188042) | Ecteinascidia turbinata endosymbiont from Florida, USA - Sample 2 (SPAdes) (version 2) | ecosystem: Host-associated > Tunicates > Ascidians > Unclassified | place: Key West, Florida... | reverse complement strand
CTTCTGAGGAAGAGTTTGCGTACACTCTTGAAACGTCAACGATAAATACTGCATTGCTATCACACCAGTGGAGCAAAGTTTGCACCCAGTAGACTATGCCTGGTGACAGAAACAGCATAGCCTACTCATATGTTCATATTGTGTTAGCTTTACGTTTGCGAGGGGTTACTGTAGGCTACTATTTAAGAATTTTTCATTTGTGTCCAGTGCTTAACCGTTGCTGGGGTTTCACATTCAAACTCTAACGTTGCAAGGGAACTTCGAAATTCACAAGAGCCTAAAAGTTATTAGGTGTTGTTTAGGTAGCCCTAGAAAAACTGGCTAGGCCCACCCACATCTGGTGGCGAGCCTGACCCAACCATTCGTAATAAACTTAAAGTTGCATTCCTGCTCAGGCCCCACGAGAGGGGGGTGCAGCCGATGCGTCACTCCGGGGCCCACAAGAGTTTAGGGGGCCCATGAACCTCAGTGTTAAAAATGGAAAAGGGCAATTATTCACAAAGTTTTTATTGTTATAAGATTATTTATACAATCTTGTGCAAATTAATTGGCTAAAGTTGTGGTTTCAGTCGATATACAATGTATCGCCAGTTCTTTTGATGTGTGGTTGGGATTATCTCAATTGCTGCTGTTTCATTGTTAGCCCAACGCACTATGTAGCCTAATGTGTAACATGACGGAATGATCGAAAAATATTTTTATGACGTTACATAGGACTTTAATCAGCTCAATAGTGTTATAGAATGAAGCCAGTTTTTTCTTTTGTATGTAGTCGAGAGCACGGGTGGATATTAGGGGAGGCGAACGAGGCTGTCGTCTCGGGGCCCCTTTTATCAAAGATGTTGCGGGGCCCCTCTTTGAGACTTTCGCACTTAGTTTTTGCATTGTTTTATTTAAAAGCTGATGAACCACTCTGGAGCCGCAAACTCTGGAGCAAGTCATATGTTTTTCAAAATAAAGCAAAAATATGCGCCAAAGGGGACCCTTTAATAACTTTAATGTGTAGACAAAGAACAACGCAAAATCAAATAACTTCAAACAATTTACAATGTGAAATGGACTTTCACGCAGAAGCAAATTTTCAGACAAAATGAAAAATTTTAATCGCTTTCAGCAATTAAAATTTTTGTGTAGCATGTGTAAAATATAGGGGCACTTTTTTAATGTAACATGAACAAATATAACGGCAAGGGGCCTTTTTTCAAGACCATATATTGTGCAAATGACATATCACAAATTGTACAATGTTTTGGGGCAGCTTTCTGCGATTTTGACTCGGGCTCTAAAGTCTAATACCCACCCCTGGTTGAGAGTTGCACATGTTGGAATTTCTGTGATTTTTAATGGCAGATGTTACTCCTAGGAAGCAGAGTTGCATTGTTACACTTTCGTAACACTGAAATTATAGCCAAACAGCCATTACAATAGGTATGCTAAGAAGAAGAGTTTGATTTACAGGATTTGGTGCATGCTGAGTTTACAGAAGTTCAAGTACAGTGTGACGCCGCCCACTGGAGATTGGTAGAAAAACTAAGAATATGCAAAAAATAGCAAAAATATTGGACAGTAGAAAACCGGAAAAAGTACTGTTTTCAGATGAAATCATTTTTTGTTCCAGGGAAACACAGCAGATTTATTAGGATCGCGAATCATGAGCAATTAAGTCCTGCCCATTGCAATGAGCTAGTAAAGGAACCCAAAAAGATGTTCTGGGGAAGTTTCAGCTTTTCAATCGTAGCTTCACTTATGCCAATTGAGGTATGGTGAATTAACATAAATCCATTGATGTAATTGAGATAAAAGCCATTCTAGATACGAGAAAGGCATTTCCTGATGGTGGAGGAAAATTCCAATAGGATATTGTCCCGTGTCTTTCATCTGAAAAAGTGAAGACGATTTTCAGGAAGCAAAATTAGATGTGATAGATTGGCGTGGAAACTCGCCAGATCTTAACCCCATTGAGAATTTGTGATCAATAAGAAAATCCTGGTTACAAAATTGCACCACCATGACCAAGCCAACAGACGCCATCATTCAGTTATGGCATCCAGGGTTGCGGAGTCGGAGGTAAAATGTCTGACTTCAACTCCGACCTCTCCAAAATTTCCACTCCAACTCCGACATTTCCAAATATCCGACTCCAACTCATTAACATAAAGTGAATGATGTTTGGCGGCCAAGAATTTTGTAGCAACTAACACTCAGTGGAAATCGTGATACACATCAAGAATTCACTCTTTCAACAAAAGTTTCATAAGAAATTCTACCGATTCAACATGAATTCCCAACTTAGGAGCATGATGTAAAAAATGATCCAATTGGACTTCCAGAGTCGGAGTCAGACAAAATATCCGACTCCGACCCCTAGTGTCGTTAGCAATCCGACTCCACCAAAAAGCCTCCAATGCCTTGGCACTCCGCAACCCTGAATTGGTATCGCGACAGTAAATCAAGTAAAATTTTCAAAAATTGTCAGAATCCATGACAAAGCGAGCACCGATATTCTTCGTGTCCTTCTATTACTGCATTAGATTTAAAGAAGTATTAAATTTGATTTGCTACTGAGAATTATTACAGCCTGCTATTAATGTTGAATTTGATGTGTAATCGTGAAATTCGCAAAGCAACTGCGTGTTATATGCATTATTTGAGATCAGCCTGAGACCTTTTGAAAGTCAGTAATAACATTGGTAAATGTTTGTGATCTAAAATACCAAATAAAGCATATCATTTTCTAGTCATGGTATTGAAAAGCTAATGAAGCTCTTAATTAGTTCTAATGTATAAGGGGGCCCAAAACAGCCCTCGCTCCAGCACATTTCATTCCTCTCAAGGGCCCTGTTCCTGCTGCATCCCTTTCAAGAGTATTTCAGTTGGCAGACGAAGTCTTGTATCTACAATTAAAGCAATAGCATCATATATCCTGACAATAGTCACTTGTATCTGACAGCTTCACCATTCGCAGTACCGTCTGCAGAGATTATTCCACAGCAAATATATTCAACTGAAGTTTCAAAAATCTTCATAAACGATTTGATGAAATTTCTAAAACATGACGAAAAGTTAGGCAGGTTTACTAGTAGCCTATACATCTGACACAATAAAGTCATGACTGAACTAGTTGAATGCGGAACCAGGTGCTTGTATTAGGCTACTAATTTTTACTCTGTCCTGATCGTTCGATCTGCATCTTGATTAAAAGCAGGCCCGTAACCAGCTTGCGACACCAGAATGGGCGAAGAGTTTTCTGGGAGAGGCCCAAATTTTTAAACTATGTCCAATAGTCCCACACATTTTTCCAAGGCGGCGAAAAAAATTTTAGTGTGGGCTTTGCCCCCTAGTTACGGGCCTGATTAAGACTAATAAGTTCTCATTTTCGGAAATGTTGCAAAAAGAACATATCTGTGACCGTTTGCGAAAAAGTTGTACCACGGTTGAATAAGCACGATGATGTCATCGAATGAAAGTTCATGAAAATTGCCCCCCGAAATGAAGAGCTGGTTGCGCCCCTGGTTCTGCGGCAGGTCCAGAAAGCCTGCAGCCACAGCATTTGAAAGACTGCACCTCTATCACTGCAGGTGATGCCGGCACTTTTCTTACAAGCATAACTGAATTAGTCAACCACCTTGCGAATGGCCATCTATCAAGTGCTCTCCAGCCTTTCCTCTATGGTGCACAACTTCATAGGCTGCGCAAACGTAGTGGAGACCTGAGACCCATCGCTGTATGTTGTACTACCTATTGACATCTGGCTGCTAAAGTATGTTTGAGACTAGATATCCCAAGTCTCTGCGAGTTACTCTTGCCCTCCCAAGTTGGGATAAGTACCCTTCTGGGGTGCGAAGCCGCGTTTCATGCCACCCGTTTTTTCATAGACTAACCGCATAGTGAAAAAGATATACTGCAACTTGATGTTAAAAAAATGCTTTGAACAGCATTTGCCGAGGCATTGCTCTTCAAGCAGCTCAAACACACCTCGAAGAAATCAACTTATCATATGCGACTGCTATTCTTCAAACACATCCCTCTTTCATGGAGAGTTCTTCCTGGATTCTGCCACAGGTGTACAAGATGGCCCTCTCGGCCCAGCCGTTTTGCCCTTACTATCCATGGACTGACACACAAGGTCCAATCTGACCTTAATGTTTGGTAACTTGATGATGACTGTATTGGTGGAGACCCACAGACCGTGCTCAGCAATGCTACCACTTAGGAATGGACCAGTGGCGTAGCAAGGCTAAGTGCCGCCCGGGACCGAACATAAAAGTGCCGTCCTTTCTACCCGTCAAATTTGCTTGCAAGAATTCAAAATGAAAGAAGATTGTGTTCATCTTCAGTAAAGATAGCCTATAAGGAATCATAAAACATCGTGGACAACAGAATCAAACCCTCACAAATTGAAGATCTCGTTTTTCATTCTCGGTTATGGGTCTTGCATTTTCTGCTTGTTTGCCATCTTTCTCATCATTCACTCTTTCTATTTTATCTTCCTTCTTTACATATGCGTCTGTCGAAAGAGCATATTTCGTAAAATTTTCTTCCATGTTGGTTTTCAGTCTGCAGCAAGTCGCACCACTTAGCTTTAATTGTTTATCATTTTAGGGCAGCTCGCGTTGCATCCTCAACATGAAACGTCTCTTGATTCTGGAATACAACTAATTGAAGATTTCAACTATTTTAAAAGCAAGTCAAGAAAGCGACCTAGAAGCTTGTCGGTGGTCTCATTGAATAGTAATGATTGGGAAGAATATTGGAACACCAAACTCATACCAAGAAATGAACTGAATTCCAAGAGAATGAAACTGGAACAAAGTTACGACTAAAAACATTCAGTCTACAAGGACACTGTAATGTGTATTTATTCAAACTATTGTATATTTATACTCCGCACATTAATTGTAAGTCACACTTAGGAAGAGAGTAACCTAAAATATTATAGAAACCATTTGCATTAACATTCAATACCAATTTATAAGTAATATTCCCGATTTAAACAGATAAAACGAAAAGCATTGCAAAACGAGTTTGGACTTCGGCGAAACGCCGAATAAGACCACTAGAGTCGCCACGAAGCAGCGCGCGACGTAGTTCTTCGGAAATTCACGACGCACAAAAATTGGCCAATGTGAGTACGCGGAGACATGGAAATTTCGACAGTGACATCATGTGGCGAAGGGTATAAAAGGAAAGCATGAGCTACAGCTTCAGTCAGTTCTTGCTCGGGCCACTGCCCGAGTAGTAACAAGTCTAGCCACTGCGAGACTCTAGGCCACTGCCTAACCTTCACCTTAGCCCACTGGCTGAGAAGAAGTTTCCCACTGGAAGCTTATTTTACAGTCTACAGTTAGTCTGCTAGGCTGAGACCCGTTAAAATTCTGGCAGTATGGTTTACTCTCTTCCTCCATGAAAGAATTGAACTCGTATTAACCCCTGTTGTTTTTAAATAATTTTCTGACGTATTACCGATTAATAGCGCAGTGCTTAAAGTAATATTAATAAAATCATGAGTGAATACAAATTTGTCTAGTGTGAAAACTGAGCGTAAAGTCGAATGATAAAGGGCGGGTCTGACTTTCTTCCTTGTAATTTCAGGCGCGCCTAAGACATGTTCCCGTTATAAATTAACCAGTGCTCTCGAGGAACTGTTCTAAATGGCACGCAAACATACATGCTACAAGTGGTTCTTAACCTGGGTTCGATCGACTCCCTAGGGTTCGACGGAGTCGTTTCAGGGGTTCCACGAAGGTCATCTGAAACATGACAAAAAGCGTGGTTATATCACAGCAAGCTGGTCATAAAAGGATTAATACCATGGTCATAAATGGAGTAATACCGGATGGAGTAATACCAGTAATACCTAGGACCATGGTCATAAATGGAGTAATACCGGATAGGACAATTTTGGGCTTATTAAGCGTGCAGGCTTAATAAGCGGGGACTACTGTGTAATCAGTGGTGTATAACTGACGGGGGGCAGGGGTGCGCGCCGCCCCCCTGGCAAGCTAAATGTAAAAAATGGGCCCCCTTAGAGATTTCATGAACTGTGGAATATGAAAGTGCTTCTACAAGTTTTGGAAATCCGTTGGTCTTGACATTTTAAATACAGAAATACTGCAGTGTTTAGCAAACCAACAGTCATCAAATGAATCGTTAATTCAACGTTGTTGCAGCGGTGTGTAGTGTGCGGTACATCATCGTGAACGTGCTATTGTGTGTGTGATGTTATAGTCGCCCGTAGTTGTGGAACGTTGCCGGCATTTGCAATGCCGTATGGCGAAATCGATTTCCGTTAAATAACATCAATGCGTGCTGATTTTTGTTGCTTGTGCACAGACAGGACTGGAATTGAAGATATGGGTAGGCAAGAATCGCCGCAGTTAATAGAAAGGATGACACAGGTTGATACTGATGCTCAAGAAACAAGTAGAGCTTCCAATTTTCGTCAAAAAACTGATATAATTTAAAAGGCCACATGTATTAACATAGAAATTATCTAACGCCATAGACGCTGCATGAGAAGTTCTAGGTCAGCAATTTTGATATCTGAATTTCGACAATTATGTCCACGGAGATGTTCAGTTCATGGGTCAACTCAAATAAAAAGCATATGTAGCAGTAACTGAAAAGTTCACATTTATGACTAGTATACTCAACGCTATTGCACAGCTTCAATTAATATCTTGAAAAAGTAGTCAGTGTTTAGTTGAATTTTCATGTGATTACTCTTTCACTCCCATCATGTTGAGGATATGCGCAAGAAAATATGAAATTAAATTGATTTTATAATTAATGCCAACCGTCAAATCGTGCTTTAAATTAAATGAAAACAAATAGTTGTCCTCATCAAGCTAAAAATATCTCACAAAAATATTTGGTACTTTAATCAAAACAATTTACATGCTTTTGTACGCCAGTGAGCATCCCCATCCGACATTTTTAGCCATTTGCTTCAGAACCTGATGCTAAAATGTGTTCATTTCTTCCCACTGCCGGATTAGTACTTGATCATAGGTGAAAGTAGGTATAGCTGGTGTGCTGTTTCAGTGTTTGGCATTCCCCTGTGTTCATGGGTGTCCACAAGGGGGGCAAAATGGGAATTTTCCACCACCTGGAAATTGGGACGAAGAACCAAAAATTTCTAGAAAACCTGAAGTCAGCAGCTTAATTGGCTTAATTCTTGCAATGACGGTTTTATTTTCCGATATGACACTCACACTGCGCAAGAGCTGGGTTCACTAGTGTGGTGTCATGCACTTTTGAGCTTGCAATTCACTCATGTCTGTCACATTACCTGCACAGGCAGGTTGCTAAACTTGGGAGCGGATAGTTCTAAAATTGGCCTTTATTTCATTGCAATAACATAGCAACAAAGGTTCACTTCAAGTTACGGGAGTAAGCGTTTTGCCGCATGTGACTGTTAAAAGAAGACATCTGTGGCAGGTAATGCAGCGAGACAATGACTGCTGATAGCAGTAAGTCGCGTACTTTCATACTATGTGAAAAGAAACATCTGCAAACGAAGCGCATTTTTGGGACTGTTGCCGTAACACGGGGGTCATTTTCTTTGTTGTGCAGACAGCGTAAAGCACTATATGTGAACGTCCATTTGCATTGCATCGTCAGCAGCCTGTATCGACTTGGCCTATCAGTGGAAAATTTTCTGCGGGCCCGCATGCCTATGTTGTTTGCAATGTAGCATCTGCTTTCTAGTGCGCTATAAATAACCATTTTTGTGTTATTCGAGTACCTTTTGTTTGGACCTCTCGGTGAGGTCGACGTTGAATGTGCGATTCACCACGAACAGGGTGTGCGTGAAGACTTACGCCGGCATATATATGGCGCGAGCAAGAGAAGAATTAAGTCCATATTTATGTAAGGTATGTGAGTTTTTGGGAACTAATTATTGCATTCCAAAACGGTGGCCAATGGGCTCCCTTCAGAAAAGTTTGCCCCCCATGGCTCAAACCTCTAGTTACGCCACTGTGTGTAATTGAATATAAACCGTTGATTGATTTCATTTCAGTCACCCGTTTTTACTTTTTGTTATATTGGGCAAAATGGGATTCGACAAAAGCTTAGAAAACCACGTAGTAAGGGTTCGAAGTGCTTGTAAAGGTTAAGACCACTGTTTTAGGGGCTCAAGCAAAAGACACAAAAATGTGTTTCTGCGTTGCCCAATTAGAGATGTGATAGCGGGATGCCTACTCTATATAGTTGTAAACATTTATGTCTATTTGTACAGTATTTCACGTAGTATCCACTTCTTTAACTAAAAAAAGTATATACACTACCTATAGTAGGCAGGGTTGCGGAGGCGGAGTCGAACGTTTTTGGGTGAAGTCGGGGTCAAATTCTGAAGAACACTAGAATTCGGATATTTTATCCAACTCCGATTCCGACTCCGCAAATCCTATTGGTTTGTTTCCCTTATAATATATTATAGGTTTCAAGCGCTAACTCTGTCGCCACTGGCACGGGTTCTCTTGTGATGCGGACCCATTTAGATAAAATTTGTCAAATAGGTTTAAAACCAGCTCTAGTTGAGAAGCGTTGCCTTGCATGCCTCCATCGTGACCTGCAAACTTTGGTCTAGTTGTTGGGTCAGGCTTCTCCCAATTACGCGTGCATAGTGTTAGTCCTTACCTTTGTTCTTAACCAATAAACGTGTATTTCAAAAAGTGTATTACCAAACCCTACCAGGTGGGACATCGTCTTATCATTGCTTAGCAACGATCACTACGCTGTTACGTTCAGTGATGGTAATCGCACTGAACAACTTTATTTGGCCATTGCCAAATGGTGCAACTTGTTTACGATAAAGTCCATTCTCATAAAACCTTCATCGCAATCAGGGCCGTAACCAAACAATAACCCCCACCCTAATTTTTCAAAAACATGTGTAGTTTTTAGGTACAACATCAAGTTACAATGATTTTGCCCCCCACTCCCCGCCCCGAAAATGTTGGCTGTTAGAGGCCCTGATCATAATAATTCCTAAACATACCGTTTGCCCTTGCATTAGAAGCCAAATTTATCAAAATAAGAGGAACACCTTTTTAGACTTTTCGTGCATTTTGTGCGGCCCGCAGCGCAGGGCAACCACACGTGTACAGATGGTACATATTTTTATCATTAACTAATATTTTGAAACGTCAATTGTAACAATTGAAGTAGACAAATGTAGGCTAATATACGCAGCTCCCGATAGCAATGAACTTTTCAATGTGGCCCTCCATAAAAAATATTTGCCCACCCCTGACCTGCGCAAATCTACCAACTGCACTATCTCGTTTCAAGAATGCCATTTTTTCATGCTTGTACGTGCTACGGAAAAACAGCGGTATGGGCGTTTGCAGAAATTTTTCCAGCAGGGCAAATGGGCAATCTAGATATTTTGCGTATAATTTTCAGGTTGCTGACGATGCAATGTAAATGGACGTTCACAAACCGCTTTACCATTTCTAAGCCACAAAGAAAATCCCCGTCTTAGGGAAATAGTTACAACAATACGCTTTGTTGGCAGTATTAGCGAGGTATCAGGCAATATACGCAATAAGCTCTCTGCAGATTTTCCAAATAGGATAATTCATTTTAAGGAAGGATGACATGGTCTTGAAAGAAGCCACAAATTATGGCTGCATTTTACCTAGCAAGCATGGGCGTCGGAAGGGAGGGCAGGATGGGTCAAAGCCTACCCTGGATTTTAAAAATTTTAGCAAAAAAAGGTTGTTTTTTCAATTTCGTGGGGTAAAAACAAATTTCACCACTTTTGGCCCCTCCTGGAAAACTTTTGGAAAAATCCCCTAGTGGCCCCCCCCCGCGGGAAAAAATCCTTCCGACGCCCATGCTAGCAAGACTTGTCAGCGTCACTTAGAAACAACAGCTGCAAATGTGTAGCATCTCCTCCAACGTGATTAAATATTTTTTCAATGAAACCTTGTTTGTCTTCGCTGTTTTTTTCACGGTGATCATACATAAACCGGAGAAGCGTTCAGTCTCACACCAATGAGTTATTAAAACTTGTGAAAGCATTGCTAGATCCAGTCAAGGTTCTTTTCACACAGTATAAATATACGTGGCTTACCGCTATCAGCACTCTGTCTCGCTGCACTACAGTCACATATGCGGAAAAATACCTATTACTGCAACTTGAAGTGAACCAACTTGAAGTGAAGATTTGTTGCCATGTTACTGTTACGCAATAAAGACCAGCTGTAGATCAACCCGCTCACAACGCAACGAGCAAAGAAGCAAATGAGTGAATTGCAAGTTGAGCACTGCAACACATCCAGGGGCGTAACAAGGTCAGATGGCGCTAGGGTTACCAGATGAGTTTTGTAAAAATACCGGCCATTTTGTCAACATTGCCAGATATGAGCTGTGTCGTAATTCGTAATCGGCACAGGAAAAACAGAGAGACAATCAGTATTGTTAAATGTTAAGCCACAATAATTTTCCCGTATTTTGGCTGGTTCATTACATTTCCGTGTGTCTGTGATGTGACAATCGCACCAAGAATTGCGTTAACAGCAGCACATAAACTTCGCTAAAGGAACTGTCCTGACAAGATTCACTACTATCAGTGTTTTTAAGCCGTTTTTGAGTGTCAAAATGACTCCCTAAATTTTTGCAATGTGTGGCGGCCTGGAGATGGCATCACATCTAAATAAATGGTCACCACTAGATGGTGCCCATGAGCAACAAGTCACTGTGATAGTCACCACAAGCGAATTATGGTAATTCACTTGTCCCTATATAATCATAGTGCAACCGAAGTGTCAGCAGAGTGAAGTCGTCAAAGGAGCTCTATTGCTGCTGGTTGCCTTCCTGTTAATTAATGCCACGAATTTTCATCTTTCGCTTATGCTTGCCTCAGTAGTTCAAGGCGATGCAGTCAACTGCAACAAACGACACCCTAAATTATGAAAACCTAGATATGGTTTTGCCTTGTATTGAAGTAAAACGATTTGAGATAAGGATATTTCCTGCACGTGGCTATTGCAAAGGCGGCTGCAATGTTATGAAACGACACAATTTTCTGGCGCAGAAGCTGGAAGCGAAGATTGTACATTTGGTATCTGTGCATTGTCATGCCCACCGCTTCACTTTGGCCTCTTACTATACTGCCGCAGATTTGTACAGTATGGTGTACGAAACTGCGAAAGCGCTTTAATGCACTTATGGAAGTATTTTACTGTTTCACCGTTGCGATCGGCTTGCCTGGCGGTGCATCAGACTGCAATGAAGACAAAAGGTCGGCAGATGCAGCGCGCGTGCAAAACAAGGTGGTTGTCGAGTGAGGCAACAGTAAGAGCTAGCCAGAGGTGGGCAACCGCTACTTTATTAATAGCGTCGCTACCGTTACCGCTATTTGTTAAATTTAATAGCGGCGCTACGGCATCCGTTACTGAATAAAAATAGTGGCG
>Ga0210059_1014891_pt1 | contig 11426 bp, 10 predicted proteins | sample Ectturendosymbi2_FD_188042 | JGI IMG/M metagenome (GOLD analysis project Ga0210059, IMG submission 188042) | Ecteinascidia turbinata endosymbiont from Florida, USA - Sample 2 (SPAdes) (version 2) | ecosystem: Host-associated > Tunicates > Ascidians > Unclassified | place: Key West, Florida... | reverse complement strand
AGTTAGGGGGGTAAAAATTTTTATTTCTACTAAATTAAAAGATTTTCTTATGGAAACGGGTTGATTGGCATAACAGGACTCTGAATTAATGGCTTAAGGCCCAAAGGGGGCATTAGCTAGGGCCCAGGGGGGGTTACAATTTTGGGAAACATAGCAAACAGGAGTCAATCGAAGTGTGCTAAGGCATGTAGATAATGGTTTATGGAATCGATAAAAGAGTCTGTGCATGAATGTTTGATGTGAATAGTTTATAGTGAATAGTGTATAGTGAATAAAAATTGGATGAAGATGGACTTGAGGTTAGTCAACAGGGCAGACAGTCTGCCAGAAACAGTTGAGCCGTCTTTAGTCAATCAACAGTTAGTTAGTAAGTACAGGCGACGTTTGACTACACTGGTTGAGCTTCAATGGAAGGAAACAAGTCTGGCTATGCTGGACCATAGCTAAGTATGCTGTATGCAGTATATAGTAAATAGTAAATAAAAGGAAAAGGATTAGGCATTTAATTAGGGTGTGAGTAAGAACCGTCTGAAGTATGTAGTGTTTACTCGAGTATTTAATGGCTTTGATGCATCAGAGAAACCTGCGAAAAATTCGTATCACCAACGGCGCCGGAAAGTCGCATGCGGGCCTGGTGTCAAAATTTAAAAGTCTTTCCTTATGCTCTGACTAAATTAAAACTACGGACGAATTCTGATGAGCACTTAGTGTGTTGCATCTAAACAATGAAAAGTATAACTAAATAAAAGGTAAAAGGTTTCTTTGCCTGCTGTGATGTCCGGAAAAGACTGTTTTGTAGGGGTGTAGGACTTTGTAAGGTTAAGATGCACATTCAGGTGCAACTTTACAAAAACAATAGGGAAGTTCATAGTACATCTGTTCACAACATGTGGCTTGGGAAGTCCAACCCGACAATGCCTAAGGGAAAACGAGCAACATTAAAAGAGGGTCATCCTACCCTGTCCCTTTTGTGGAAAGTCAGGAGTGGCTTTACAGCGAGAAGCTTGGACTTCTTGTTGTTTAACAGTGGAGCTCCCGAGTGGGTGACAACCTACAGTGGATAGCCTGCTGAGTCTGACTTCATGATTGGCCACCGTTGATTGCGAAGCGTTAAAGCTGGACAGTCTGGCATGTGCGTTGCTCGAACACAGCACACAAACATACACCCACGTAAAAACAGGCAAATTAAATAATCAAGCGTGTCAATAAGATGCGTGAGCTAGCAAGAAGAAACCCTTCCTGAAGGAAGTGGAGCTTTAGTAGGTGTGAATAGGAACAGAAGCGACTCTATGTACCCAAGAGATGAGAGCAGCGACAATCATAGCGCGATTGTGTCAAGCTGAGGGGGAGTCGATGTATAATTAGGGAAATTGAAATTCAAATATGTGTAAATTAGGGTTAGGGATTAGCTTAAGTAATGGTGAAGAAAAAGGAAGCAAAAAGACGGTCCAAATGTGAAAGGAGGTATATTCGCACCTATCCAAGACCAGAGTTAACAAAACGACTGTAGAGGAAATTAACTCAAGCACGAAATACTAAAGCATGGAGGTGAAAAATAAGAATGGACGCAATGATTGATAAGAACTAAAAAAATTGAAGTCTATCGTTGTTTATTAGCTAATATGATATAATTAAAATAAATGTGATTCTATTTGAATACAGCATAGGAATAGGCAAAAACATTGGTAAACCTTGTCGACCTAAATAGAATCTGCTAATAAAGAAAATGGATATGATAATGAAAGCAATAACAGAGTGGGCCGAAGAAGAACGAAGAAAAGAAAAGGAAATACGAAGACGAAGAGAGTTGGCCGATAAGAAGCGCAACGCAGAAAAAATACTTTTTAAATTACGGGCCAAGGCCAAGCGGTGCTTGGAAGCCGAAAAAGACACTGACGCTTTTGAACCACAACCGAAAAAAATAGAAAAGACACGATCCGGAAGAGTGGTACAAAAAGTGCGAAAAACGGATATGTATTATTACCAAATATAAGAAGACGAAACGAGACCCGCCTGGACAGGAAAACGTGAAGCAATAATTCGCGACAAAAATAAAATGGCGCATGCGTAAAATGTACCACATCCTATATTGTGATGATATATAAAATAAATCGAATGTCACAACAGAGGTCTATTAAATAATAAAGGAATGAAAAATATAAAGATGACTGAAATACTACACCAAAGCTGCGACCCATGACTATGAGATGAGTCTTTTCGCGAAAGATTCATGGTGTTCAAAGACAATAAGTTTAGGGATGCGGGAATGACTGAGCTGCTAAAACATGAATAGTGGCAAGTACCGATAGAAATAAGTCGCCAGCAGAGAGAGACAGAAATGACGACAACAGAAGAAAGCAGCTCAGAAAGACCACTGGCAATTGCGACGAATCTATACTATTGAATGGATAGTACAAAGGACGGGGAAAATAATACGGCTATTAATATAAAGGGGGGAGTAGAGCATTGTCATGCTCGTATTGCATGGCATAATTTTTTAAAAACTTTTACCAAAAAACCAAGTCTTGATGAACAGTAACAGTAATTTGTGCGAATAACAGTTAGAATCCAGTATTACAGTTTAAAGATAAATGCATGTTTAAGGTAACGGTAGCTTTATTACTATTAAAAAGTGTCAAATGTCTATTTAACGAAAAACGTCTTTGCCTAAGAAAATGTCAGTTAAAAGTAACCATACACAAGAACAATGACTTATGTGACGTAATTATTGTTACAGGTATAGGCAATGTGATTAAAATAATATAGAAAAAAAGTGTAAATGTAAAGAGAAGAAAGAAGTTAGAAGACCAAGAAAAGGCGAAGATAAAGCGAATGGTCTACAAAAGGCTTAATACGAAGGGTCAAGCTAAGAATTAGGGAGAATAAATAAAGGGAATCGAAGAACGAGTGTAGAAACAATATTTAAATGAAATAAGAGATTACGGGAAGTAAGCCAATGGGAATACCTTAAGTTCCCGAGTAAACTGGTCGCGTTTTGTAAACAGTAAACGTAGTTGGGGATGTATGAAATGTAATAACAGGTTTCTCTACGAAACGGTTGAAAAATCTAAACGAGCATGTTAACATTTTATAATATATGTAATAATACCAACAACAATTTTTAATCGCGATAAAAAGAAGATATCGAGATAAACAAAGGCTGCAAACAAGCAAAGATAAGAATGGTAACCATATCCTTTGAAACAATTGGCGCGCCAAAGCATGAATGGCAGCAAGTCTCTGTAGCAGAAGAGGGTGAAGCTGCAGTCAGCCTAGAAGGTTAAGAAGGCCTTTGCCATGTGACTGTTGGTTGCCGCGAGGCATCACGGAGACTTTATGCGCCCCCCATGCACTGTTGTTCGTGATTTGACGGGTCGAATGTTATAAGTCTTGAAGTAAGTTCAGACAGAAAAGAGTAAAGGTATAAACATATATTAAGCATTATGAAAGGTATCATGGAGATAATAAATGAAAAGATATTAAACTTGTAGGAAAGTAGGGTTGCGGTTGAATAAAATATAGAAATAAAAGATGTCTGAAACGAGAAATCAATGGACAAAAGTAAAAGAAAGAAACCTAGTGAAAGACGATAAATTGATAAAAAAGGAACCAGCAAATGAAACGGAACATTACTATAATGTGAAATTGCCAACGTATGAAGAAAGCCAGAGGAAATATATGCGGTTTCTGAACGTATTGATTGATAAGTAAAGGAAAGCAGCAACGACGGGAAGTAAATTAGTAATAAAATAAAGATTCTATGTGAATAAGGTGTAGGAAAATATATAGTGAATAAAGTAATAGTGAATTGTAAGTAATAATGGAGGAAGAACAAACAAAGGGTGAAAGAAGTCAAGAAAGCCTCATAAATGAGAAAGAAGATTCCCTACAAGGAGAGAAGGAGTGGTATGAGCCAGTGAAAAATCGAGAAAATATATACAGTGATAAAAGTTACTCAAGGCCAGACAAAGAGGCTTGGGAAGAAGAGTTAACAAGATTGGATTTGGTTATAACGGAAGACAAATTTAAGATGCGTGACACGTTAGCACAAATGCAAGAAACCGAAGATGAAATAAAATTGGGACTGACAATAACAAGAGCAGACCTGAAGAGAAGTGATGACCAACAAATGATGCAGGAAGAGATGATAAACTGGAGAGTAATGGAGAACAGGATTGAAGAAAGTCTGACAAAATTAAGAGAGCATTTAGAAGAACAAGATTCAGTGTCAAGATACGAACTCAAGTTTAAACAAAAGAAAAGACAAGCAGAAGAAGAAACAAAGTATGAAACTCCGAAAACAGTTGTTGACGCAGTAACTCAGACACAGAATGGTCAAACAGAAAGAGAGAAGAAGAGAGAAAAGACACTGTTAAAGTGTTATTACTGTCATGAGGAAGGACACTTCAAAAGAGAATGTCCACAGAGAGGAAAAAACGAAAGAAGGACACGAACGCCAAGGTTTAGGAGGTATTCGCAAAATAATGATGAAATATCAGTAGGAACAAGCATGGCCCACGGAGGAAAATGATAGAGTCATGACCTCAGAGCAAAATAGGGAAGAAGATGACAAAGTCACTTACAATCCATTAAGTGGCTGAGGAGCGAAAATAGAGATGTACTGTTTGTAAAGAATTAAGTCGTTATTTAAGCAAACACAATGGAGATAATGTCAGAAGAATCGCTAATTGAAGAGTACTCTATAGAACATGAATTCTATCTAAATAAAGAGTTAAAGCGTATCGTTGAAATGTGAATCATAAATGTAAATTTTATTTGAGTAAGAAAAATAATGAACAATCGTCTAAAAGAGAAATTCTATTTGAATAAGAATAAAGAAAATTTAAAGTGAGTAAGAATATGAATGTGGCAAGCAAGGCGAAAGATAAGTGGGATAAACACCAGTTCAAGAAATTGGAAAGAGATACGATGAAGTATCGCTCTTTTCAAAACGAGTATACTTTAAAGGTAAACGAAGAAGAAGAATGGTACCACATGACCTTGGACAGACTCAAAAGAATAAAAGGGAAACCTACAGTAGAAATTTTACAAGAACTGTTGAATAATGTGCAATATCATCCTGAAATAAAGGAATAGAATAAAAAAGCAGATAAAAGAATTAAAGGAGGTTTCCAACAAAACGATAGAGGATTGTCTCTATGAAGTTATGCAAGGTTACGTTTCTAAAAAAGATGATGCGACCCAAACTAGTGCACTAACGAGGATTGAAGACCACTACAATAAAAATAAAGATATTGCTACTAGAAATGAACAGGCAAATGAGCCAAAGAATGATAAGGTGCAAAACAACGATGGGGAGAATCTTGTTAACAAAAAACAAGTTTTGCCGATGCTCGAAGAAGCAGAAATAGGAATAACGATACCTGAATGCTTAACAAAAACAAGAAAGCAAATTCGGAAAAGATGTCATTGTTGCCGAAAACGGGGACATTTAATAAAAAATTGTCCAGTAAACAAGAAATGGCGGGCACGGGTGAAGAACGCTGAGTGAGGAGACAGAGAACACACTATGAGTTGCGAGAGTGGAGAATAAACGTTAACAATGGGTAGAGAACACACTGGAGCAATCCAGGAGTGGAGAATAAACGTTGACAATGGGTAGAGAACACATTGGGATTCTTCAGGAGTGGAGAATGCACTCGCACAACATTACATGCAGGGGCAAGAACATCCTCAGTAATGATGGGTGGCGAAGACCGCATGTTGCTATTTGCTTAATGAACTAGTCATGAGAAATAGTATTTCATCTGTAAAAAGGTCTGCACAAATAATAGGGGGCAAACGATTGCATAAACCAAACTGAAATCAAAAAGGCAACTATAATAGAAATCTTAGTGAAATAAAAATAGAAAGGATACTAATGACAGAGAACTAAAAGACATCATGTTGGAAAAAGAGCTACCTTAGAGAACTGAGTACAGCAAGATTGTCAAAGAGCTACTGTCAACATGAGAAAACCCTAACATAGGATTCTCATGACGATTCCAGCGAAACCAACGCAATAAATGAGGTTTAAGGGAAATGCAGGAATAGAATATAAAAATGGTACGAATAAAGAAATGAATGGGCTGAACAACAAAGACGTCTGCAATGAAAACGAAAATGTGGTGAAAGATAAAGGAAAACTCATGAGTGCATAAAAGTAAAAAGATGGAATAAAAACCAGGGGAATCATGTAAATAAGAATAAACCGTTAGGGGTGAAAGCAACAAAAAATATGAATAATTAAAGAAGAGACTGGTAGGAAATTAGGAAAAATAAGGAGGGTACCCAAATCGTGATACCAAGGGAGTATCACCTGTGACGCCGAGAGAGTGTCAAGTGTAATACCGAGGGAGTATTGCAGGGAGTATCAAGGGAATCATATGTAATATCAAGGGAGTATCACTGGGGACGCCAAGAGAGTGTCATATGTAATACCGAGGGAGTATTGCAGGGAATATCAAGGGAATGCTGGAAAAGGAAAATAATACTGGATCCACACGAAAAGAAAATGAGAAGTGTTAATAACAATAATAGGAATTAGAAGGGACATCAAGGGAATGTTAAACCTGATGCCAAGGGAGTGTCAGGAGCAACGCCAAGGGAGTGTTGTGTACTGTACCAAGGGAGTACAGGATGAATAAGGGAAAGGGAGCAGGAAAACAAATAAATAAGGTAACAGGGAAATGCAGGAACAAAACAGATTATAAGGAACGTGGAGGTAGAATAGAGACACGAAAATAATGAGTACTCCAATAATATCAATAGAATAATATTGATGCATCATAATACAAGTAAACTTAGGAATAGGCTTAACTAGTAATAGAACTATAGTATACTAAGTGACCAGTGAATAAAAACATTTTAAAAGTAAAAATAATGAATGTGTGAGACAACAAAGACGTCTGCGATGGAAATGAAAATTTAGAGTAGGACATAGAAAAACTCGCGAGTGCACAAGAGTAAAAATTGATGTCATAACGCTTAAAGTTTGATTAAATGGCAAAATGAATGAATAAAATAAAACTGGCAGCCAGATGAATGGAAGAATGATTGTGAGTGTGGAAATCATTGTGCCATGAACAAAATTGCATGTCGCTGTTCATTATGTCAGATAGCAAAACTCTCTCGTGATCTGAAAAGAGAGCGAGTGTCATTGAATGATTGTGCGGAGATCATTATGTCATTTAAGACGAACCTATGTGGTCATCTGTCATAAGCAACATTGCATGTTGTTGCAATCATCTATCATATTATGTCATTCAAGATGAACCTATGTGGTCATCTGTCAGAAGCAGTATTGCATGTTGCTGCTGTCATGTAGAAAGTTTACGATGGACAATATCGCATGTTGTTGTTCCAGCAGAAAGTGTAGGACAAAAGATAGCACACGGAACCGAAGGCTGCAGTACCAAAAGAATAATTCATAAGAATAGGGAAGCAACAGGCGCAGAAAATCCAAGCACTAATGAGGAATTGCTAACCACCAATTAGCAATTTGTCATTATGTGGTTGTACAACTTCTCTTGGTGGTGCTTGAGAAGGTTGTCAACAAATCAGTCTGCCATGCCTGATAAAATTAATCTAGCAGTAAAACAAAACAAGATTGACAAAATCATAAGGAAAAAGAACAGCACACGAAAATGAAAGAGTGACGTTCAATAAAAAATAGGAGGCTAGAAAGAATAGACATGATTAATTCAATTAGGAACTAACAGTAGGAGAACAAAATGGCCAAGAAAAAAGTATACGGCATGAGAGTTAGCTTGATGAGAATTTCAACTGAAAGATAATTCTGAAGAAAGTTACCAGAAAGAAATAATCTGGGGTTAACTGCAATCGACTGTTCAAAACAACGACCGACATGAGGAGAGCTTCAATCAATGAGCAAGAGCAAAGAAAAACAAAGACTGTTCTGATGAGAACTACAAAGGACATAAATTGATAACAAGGACTGATCTGATGAGAACTACAAGGACTGATCTGATGAGAACTACAATAAGAAAGACGATATGGAATGTTCATTGAAGGAGGGAGTGATGTTACAGTCATAAATGACTATAACATGACCAAGAACATTGAATAACTATACAATGACGATGAGATCGATGAGCTACGGTCTGAAAGTGACACTGTGATCAATGGATCACCAAAGACATTGAATGTGATGTGTGCATGATATGTTAAATGTTATCAATAGGTATGGCATGTGAACAATAACATTAAATTGCGAAATACTAAGTTATAAGGTAAAATCTACAAGTAGGGGCAATAAGTAGCCAAGCGGTGCAACGGCTGAGGTCTTGAGAATAGCAACGTCAGGAGACAAGCAGGAAATCAAGGAGGAATGCTGCGTAAGCAAAGCACAATGAGGACGGTGGGCATTCAGAAAGCACTATGCAAGCAAGGTATGGTGAAAGGGAACAAGTGAATCAGCCATGGAAGTAATACAATTACTGGAAAAATGCAGAAAGGGTCATATACCTATACGAAAAGCTTTTGCACAATATGGAATAACAAATTTAAAAGACGGAAATGTACCACTAAAAGAGAAGAGTGAGCAAGAGGTATTCGCATATCTAATCAATTGGACGATGAATGAAATGAAACACAAAGAGAAAATGTTTATAAGATACCAAGTGGGGGAAGAGACATACCAAATAGAACTTCATTACGTTGGAAGACATATGAGGGTGAACAAACCTGTGGTGATATCAACAGACAAAAACTTTGTGTTGTATGAATGGGAAGATACCGATACACTCAATGAATTAACTGTGCAAAAGGTGATGGATAGCATGCACAGGGCCAACGCAAGGAATTATCAACGAACCAACAATGAAGCAGACGATCGCAAGTTCTGGGAAAGTTGGCAAACTGAGAGTCCGAAGCCATTAACCGCTGAAGAATATGAACTAGTGGAAAGCTTTTTGGATAATTAAGAGTGCTACAAAACAAAAACAATTCACATGTCATAGCTAGAAGTGTATATGCGATGATGTGAAAATGTATATGTAAGCGCTGATAAGGTAAAATCCTGAGAAGGGTAACAAGTGACCCGAATAGTAACAAGTGACCCGGATAGTAACAAGTGACCCAGATAGTAACAAGTGACCCGGATAGTAACAAGTGACCCAAATAGTAACAAGTGACCCAAATAGTAACAAGTGACCCGGATAGTAACAAGTGACCCGGATAGTAACAAGTGACCCAAATAGTAACAAGTGACCCAAATAGTAACAAGTGACCCGGATAGTAACAAGTGACCCGGATAGTAACAAGTGACCAGAAGGGTAACAAGTGACGTTAAAAGAACAAACCAAGCAGGGTGTTAGTATAAATACCCGCATGCTTGATCTGATATTCATTCTAGTCTTCACTGTGGTAATGAAAGGTTGTTATGTAGAATTGTATTCTGAACAATGAGTTAGTTTTTGTCTACAAAACTGTAAGTACCAATGAATTGTTTACTTTGTTATCCTTGGTAATATAACTTTTGACTTTGAAAATTTCATGAGTCGCAAAGATGAGATTACGGCGAAGCTCTTGCCAAATTTTTAGCAAATCAATACTTTAACAAAAACCAGGACATTTTATGATAAAAAAGGAAACAGAGTCCTGTCCAAATTTTTCATGATTTTATACTTAGAATATTTTCACCAAAATAGGGGGGAACATTCTAGAATGATGCCTTTGTATTTTATGTGTAATATTATAGTTGGATGATTGGAGTCTGATGCAATCATACTGATAATAAAGTGTATGTTGTTTAAGTAGGGTGTGTGGTCCTGTTGCTGGCAGCTAGGGTCAGTAACATTGACTACCGCTTTTAGTGTTGTAGTCTCTAATAGGACTTAGCCTCGAGAACCCATGATTATTTCCTTTTATGTGATAGTAGCGTTAACAATTAACCCTATAGCGCTATGGTAGCATGTTTTCGTCCAAGTCTCTCACGGACAGGTAAGCTGAGCTAGGTTGTTTGGTCCATGGAGAGGCGTTGGCCGTAAAAAAAATGTCTCCTCTCATTTGTTAAGCGACCTCTTGTAGCAAATTAATTTCTTGACAATAAAAAATTTGGAGCGCAACATTTCTTCATTTAACCATTTGTATCAACAAAACTGAATGTAAAGAGCAAATCCTTCAAAAATGCTGCGTTGCTTTGGTTTTTGGTCTAGCATTTCTCATCATATAAAAAGCACTAATTCAAACACTTGCTTGTTCTTCTCACTAAAACAATTTAGCAACTTTTTCTTCACATTCCTTACATAAAAATTAACCGTTTAGAAACAATCACTCTGAGTCTGAGATATTACCATTTCGAGATACTTGCAATCTTACCTAGCTGAACATGACTACTTTGCTACCTCTATTGCACTAGTACAGGGCTGGCCAAACCTGCACAATATATGAGCCGCGAAACCCAAGTTACAAAGAACCGCAACATAAAAATCTAAAAACAAGAATTTATTTGCAATCTGCGCTTTTGTGACATCCAGGTCCCCGACAAGGGGGGTGGGGGGGCAATGCCCCGGGGTGGCACTTTTCTGGGTGGTGGCACTTTTGGTGAAAAAAAAGATTAGCAAATGGCCTTTCACGAATGAACCTGAAGTTAGATTTAGATTTAGGTTTTGGCTTTGGATTTTTATTAAGGTTGGACCTACCATACGTCCCCGGTTTGGCCGGGACTGTCCTAGTTTAAATGTCTGTCCCGGTGTCCCGTCCCGGTTAGCAAAATGTCCTGGGCGGCACTTTTGGGGTGGGGGGCGGCGCTTTTCGACTCGCCCCGGGGCGGCACATCCCATGTCGGGGCCCTGGTGACATCAATTGTTTTTGGAACGACTTGCAAACGCAATACTGTACAGCACGCTAGCTACCACAGTGCCATTTTGCAATATATTTACATTTTGCAATAGAATTAAAAATAAAGAACAAATGTACAATTTTTTGGAAAGCTCAAAGAGCTTTTATCACAAAAACTACACTGAAAATATATGTCTCACTGCGCAATTTGAGCACTTACAAAGTTACTTTACTCTAATATGATACGATGTTTGATGAAAAGCAAGCAGACCAAATATAGCGAAGGTGTCATGCATGCCTAAAATTCAATTCCTCATAAAAAAATATGGGCGTAAACAACTTCTCCTTTTGTATACTGCTAACACGACCATAGAAGCATGCCCTGAGTGAGTTTCAGATTTTTACAGGCGGCTCTGCCCCCATAAACCATATAGTGGGGTTATGCGCACCCCACCGCCTCGCACTAATACTATCGTCGGGTCTGCGTGACCCGAGTCGTGACGAACACGCTCCCTTGCAAAACGTAGAAGAGCGTGGATGACCGCAATCGCACCTATTACTAGTCACACAAAAACATGAAGCTACCGAAGAGTTCAAAGCGCGCCGACTTCCGCTTCCGTAGT
>Ga0210059_1014890_pt1 | contig 11428 bp, 14 predicted proteins | sample Ectturendosymbi2_FD_188042 | JGI IMG/M metagenome (GOLD analysis project Ga0210059, IMG submission 188042) | Ecteinascidia turbinata endosymbiont from Florida, USA - Sample 2 (SPAdes) (version 2) | ecosystem: Host-associated > Tunicates > Ascidians > Unclassified | place: Key West, Florida... | reverse complement strand
ATTTGTGGTACTTGTCACTGAGGTCGTTGCGGTTGCGCTCCGTGTCCTGAAGTTTCGCGCTCAGCTCCTGGATCTGCTGTTCCTGTTTGCGACGCTTCGCTTCCGAATCGTTCTTCGCCGAAGTGATGAGGCGCAGCTCCTCCTGCAGCTCCTGGTTCTCGGACTCCGCCGACTGTTTGTTCTTTTCCAGAGAAGCCTTGGTCTGCGTCGACGAACGAGAAGAAAAGGAGGTTTTTGTCAGAAACGATTTTCGGGTCACGGGAAATTATTTCGGTCTCGTAGTTTCAGTCGATCCAGGAACGAGAAAGGGATAAATTGCGCGAAACTCAAATAAATTTTCTTTGGTTTCGTTGGATTTCCGAGATCAATTTTTTTTTCCGACCGTACTTGCACTCGATTTGAGGAAAAAAGGGAGAAATTGCTCAATAACGCAATGATCCTCCCCCACTAAAAGAACAACACAAGGCTGCCTCACCCGTTTCAGCTGATCGATCTCATCTTGGAACTGATCGCTTTGCTGAGTGTGTTTCTGACGAGCCTGCTGCAATTGCTCCTCGAACGACTTCGACTCGGACTCGAGCGTCCGCTTCAGATTCTCGAGTTCGCGTTCACGTTGCGCTCTGTCGAGAGAGTAACGGAATAAACGGGTTTGTTTCCCGGGAATCCCCTCGAGACAGAAAAGTGAGCGGGCAGCCCATGCAGAGATCCCAGAATTTCGACTCTGGGAATTTTGCGCTTTTACTGATTGCTTGGCGATCGCAGACAGTAACATGCCGTGCAATTTTAGGTGGGTTATAAACACACGACACAACACAATGTCATTCTTCAACACATGGCATAACACACTAGTGGTCTGCAACACACGACGCTCACGTTTTGCAACACACGACACAAGCATTTTCACGGATTTCACGTTTACACGACAGTGCGACCAGAAACATTCGCGACACACGAACCGTGTTAAAGTGTGCTCACGCAGAAATAACTTGCATTTTGTGGCAACGGCTTGCAGAACAAGCACGCTTTTCTCGTGACGCACGCATACTTATCGGGATGGACAGGATTTTACAGTTATTTCTGTTGTGCTTTGTAATTTTTTTTTGCTTTTTCTTCAAACAGAACGCAAAGACTCTTTGAAACACCACGCTGTTAGAAACCTACTTGAGTTCTTGCTGGGCGTTCGTTGTGTCGAGTGAATCTTCCAGTTCAGTCTTGAGCGCCTCGAGCTCCTCGCTGAGGTCGCGCTTCTGCTTCTCGGCCTTGTTGCGCTGGCCCCGTTCCTGCTCCAGGTCCTCCTGGACCTCGGCGAGAGTGTTCTGCACTTCGCGGAGATTCTTGTTCAGGTGGTTCCTGGCGCTTTGCTCTTGATCGAACCTGTGAGCGGGAAAATGATTGGTCGCGGGCGATGGCAGCACTCGCTGTATCCAATAGCAACGGCGAGAAGTTTAAGTTTGCGATGCGTCAAGAATCACCCCCAGCAGCCCCAGAATCTACTTTACTTCTGCTCGGGCCGGGCATTTAAATTTATTTATTGAATTTTTAACTCATCTTTTGCATAAAGCATAAAGGACCGCGTGCTTTACTCATTGCTGCCCAACTTCAAGCAAACTAACGAAACCAGAGCGAAACGTCTAGGAACAAAAAAACACCAATTTTTTTTCTAAAGCGTGTGTTTTATCTGTTGTCGCCCTGCCAACAAATGGGGGAAGAATCGTTTCCGAATTCACTGAACAAAACTAACCGACTGCTGCTAAAAACCAATGCTTGTTTTGAATGCTCAAACCTTCAATGACATGTGTGGTAGGTGTTTACAAACAACAGGCCTGCAATACCCGCAGCGCGTCTAGGCGTTAATGCTTGTGTTTATTTTATGGTGCAACTGAACCAACCATCAGAAAATTGGAAGAATCCAAGTCGGCTGACCCCTCAAAAGCTTAGTTTCAGGCACTGGCCTGACTCACTTCTCTTGCAGAGCGGCGATTTCATCGTCTTTTCGCTGATTCTGAGCTCTCAGCTCTTCCAGCTGCATCTGAAGATCGGCGATCTGATCCCGGAGCTCGGCAATCTCGGCTTCCAGTTGGCGCCTGATCTTCTCCAGCTCCTGGCGCTGCTTCTCCTCTTTCTTTAAGCGTTCCTCCAAGTCCGAAATGATGGCCTCGTTCTGAACAAAGAACACGTTTTTACTGATCATTTTGTTTGTTTTTTTTCCAAAAAAACGGTAGGGAAAATCGCTTTGGGTTTCAGTTTTTTAAGTGCGAAATAATGGCTTCGTTCTGAAAAATGTGTTTATTGGTCGTTTTATTTTTTTCCAAAAAAGACTGGGGAATGCTGGAGGTAGCCGAAAATTTACTCTACAAAAATCACAGTTTTGGTGAAACATCGTCAAAACCAACCTTGTTCTTGAGCTTGGACAGCATTTTCGCTTTTTCCTCCTCGTCACCGAGGCTACCTTCCAGTTCGTTGACTCTTTCCTCCAGAGCTTTCCTTTCTCGTTGAATCTGCAACAGGTGACAAAAAGAAACTTGTACAAGTCAAGTTTGAGCCCAACTTGAACTTTTCCAGTGATGTCACCTGCGAGCAAAGATTAAAAAGCGGGAAACATGCTCAGCAAAGAGCATATTTTTGGTGAAAGCAGCGTGCGCGTTTAGCGGCAGACTAAAATTCGCCCTTCAAAATCCGAAGTGTCGAGGGAATGTGCGAAGTCACAATTTTTACTTCGGAAACAGAACGCTTTGCGAGAACTTCAACAAATTTTTTGCCAGCAAAGCATAAATGAAAATCACACGCGCAAAGAATGTTCAATTTTAGAACGAACAATTTTTATTTGGCAGAGGAAAATCGCCACTTTACAACTTCAATATCGTTCCGGAAACAGCAGCAAGAACGGCAATCTACTTCAAACAAAACTCCCAGCAAAAGTAAACGGGAAATACTTTGTTTCCGTGACCCATACCTTGGCCTGCTGGTCCTCCATCATGTTCAGATCCTCATCCATTTTCTTGCATTTCGCGTCCAACGTCACTTTTTCGAGCTGAAGTCTTTGACGGGCTGCCTCCTCTTCATCAAGCTGCTCTTCAAGATCCTGTTTGAAAGACAAGAAAACATCACCCTCCAATACAACAAAAGTTTTGTTCCAAAACTAACCCAGCACAGACATTGTCTCAAGCACCGACAACTGCCCCAAACTGGGTTTGTTTTCGTTCATGGACCGATTTTTTTTTATAAATGACCGAAAAAGATTAAGTCAATTCGGTCATAATGTCCGAAAACGAGGACTTGTCAATACTGTTACGGCGGTTTTTATTACTGTTAAAGGGACACACCAGCGAAATGTCTGAGTGAAAACAGAAAATCAGGCTCCAAGAGACAATGAAATCTCTGCCAAACAACCAAAGCACAAAATAAAGCACCGCTGTTCTTCCTCACGAATAACACCAGTCGGCACCTTGATGTTGAGCTGCATCTTCTTTTTCTCCTGACTGAGTGATTGGTTCCTCTCCTCCTCGTCGTCCAGCCGCGCTTCCAGATCGCGGAGGATCTCTTCCAGCTCCGTCTTCTTGGCGGCGAGACGCGCGCGCATCTCCTCTGTCTCGTTCCAGATCTCCTGCTCTGATTGCAACTGCTCGGCCAGCGAGCTCTTTTCCTCGCAGACCTGGGGGAGGGGGAGGAAGCGATCGAAAGCTGTTTAATCTGCGTACGTGTTAAGAGACGGGGGAAACGCGACGTTAAGCGAAGGAAGGCAACGTAACAGGAAGCGATCCACGTCACAATAGAAAACGAACGTCCCTTTTGCGCGTTGGTTGAAGCAGAAAGTGTAATCAAAATCAATTTAAACAGATAAAATACACGGTTTTCGATTGCTACCACACAAAATGAGGAGGAAAGGATGAGGTTAGTTACAGGTAGACACGTTCGTAATCCAAGGTGTACCAATATACGCATTTTGAACAATGGAAAGGATCTTTCAACATTAAATGCTAAAAAATGTTTTCGTAATTGCCGATTCTTTTGTAACTTTTGCAACATTTTGAAAAAATAGAACTTTCCCATCCAACCATTGCCAACAACGCCAATGCAGAACACAAGATACCTGTGCAAATTTCTTTTCCACTTCTTGGAGATGTTTCTCAAGCTGTTCCTTCTTTTCCATCACGAGCTTCAATTCGCGCTCCTTCGCGTTAAGGTCCTCTTCCTGCCGGGTGACTTGCAGCAGGGGCTTGACTTTGGTGAAAAGACGCCACCAGGGCCAGTTCCGCAACTTCAAGTACGCGAGGCCGTTGCGCTGGATCACGCGGATGGCCCGAAGCTGGTCCTTGCGCTTGGCGAAGTTCCTGGAGCAGGCAGAAAGTCAGGACGAGATTACGTCGACGTTTTCGCAACTTCATTTATTTTCGAACAGACAAACCTTGCTTGCGCAATACTTGTACGCGGACGACCTTTTGCCGAAACGATTGGACTGTTATTGTCTTTTTGTGACGAAATAATGGTTCGCACAAGTCAATAAGTCATACAGCATTGCGTAGAATATCATGCAGAAGCTAGAGCATATTTAAAAGCAAAGTTCTGCGCAAGTAACAACATTTTCTGGTCCCTTTGCCGCAGAACAGTGGTGAAAAGAGAAGAGCTCGTCTAGTCTTCCAACCCTAGACGGTTTGCAATAGAGGCCAATATGCAGTTCACTGCATTAGTAACGTAAGGCGGAAAAGCAAAACGAATAGAGACGAAACGGTTGGAAATTTTTGGGCATTGAAACGAGGTAAGTAGTGAAATTAATATTCGACAGCAACCCAGACACGCGAATCAGAGACATTGTTTTTGTCCGAACTCGCAAATTCAGCCAATCAGTTAAAGAAGCACTTGTGTCCAACGCAGTGCAAACAAAGGATAAACGCGACTCCTTGGACTTCGGACCGTTTCTGAATCCTCACCTCGACGACAAAACGTATGGCGAACCTGACAATTTAAGGCGTGCCTGATGTGTTCACAAAGCTGTGGGGTGTAACATGACACAGGGCGCGGCTACTCGACGCTGTAAACGCACTCTGGTGAACTGTTGGCGCCAACCGCAGTGAGGTGAAAAGTGGTTGAGAGACAGTGGGGGAGCAGTTTGGTTTGCGAAACGAGCTTTAAAGAGGTCGATTTGCACATTGGTTGAATGCACGCGTCACCGCAATGCCTTATGTTCAAAGGGAATTTGAAGTGACATATCAACCATTATTATCAAGAACGATGCTGGAAATTTGAGGCAACTGCTATGAATACTTTTGACGACATCACTATTTGGCCTATCACCATCGCTAACGTTCACAGAAGAGCAGTAGTGCAGTTAAAATGACACCAGATAATACGTCACGACGTGAAAACGCGGATTTCGGAACTTTCCGAAAAATGAGCGCTAAGCTATAGAATTTTTGCAGAGGGCTGATGGTCAACTCAACCACAAAAGTTCCTTTTAACTATAGTTTTTCCTCTGCGAAAATCGTCATTCAGCAAAGAAATAAACGTTCGAACGCAGAATTAACCCTTCTGGAAAGCTACAGTCGTAGAAAAAGGAAATTTCAAGCGGACTAATTCACTGTCACACAGCTCGACTCCAACAAAAACCCAACAAAACTTTTTTCTTACTTTTCACGCCAAAAACATGCTAGCGCGGAGATACTTTTTGACAAATTAAACCGTGTTTCAGTGTTAATAAACGTCCGTCAAGTAAATTGGTAAGCCACTCACTTTCTTGCCAGGAAGCCACGACATGCGGCCTGGAATTGAATGATGATGTCGGTCAATTTCAAGTCCCTCTCTTCCTCGAGATGCGCCAAGACCCCACTGCGGAAGAATATTTTGCTCTGGCCAATCCTGTACAGGTTCTCGTCCAAATCCAGGGCGTTGATCATCTTGATAGCCGCCTTCTTCCCGTCCATGATGTCCTTGGGCAGCACGTTGGGGGTGAGGATTTCGTACCGTTGACGGAACTCTTGGAAAGGGACGCGGTTGGGGAAACCCTGTTGTTCATATGAAGCCGAAGTCAGCACATAGTGCACTAGGTAGACCTTACCGTCGTTCGTCATGTCAACAATCGACCAGCTTCAACAACAGCGCTACGAATCTTGGAAGCAACTCCTATGTCCCGGATGTAAAACCACCGTGCGTTGCCGGCAGTTTCTGCGTTCAGTTCACGGGAAATATTTGAACTTTATGGTTCCTTTGTAGCGTGATAATTCTCACTGTTGCAGATCAGTGACGTCACAATACATTTAAATTGCTTCAGTCATGAGATTCCCTCAAACAGGGCAAACCACCGACAGTATGTATACATTGAACTCATTGGAATGTTTAAGGTGAATGCTAAGATGAACGGCTGATCTAATTGCTAGATAATAGCAAGAACTTCAGTAAGTCTCCAATTAGGAGCGAGCAATTCAAAACAGCGAATACGAAGGATTTGGATGTTCAACTACACGAATCCAAAATCTGTTAGGTTTTGTTTCACAAGGGCATTGTTAGTGGACCTGTGTCACGTGTGTGTATGACTATAATTGTTACGCTTGTTTACAACCAGTGAGGTAACTGGCGGGGAGACAGAGGGGCCAATTCCCCCTCGCAAGCTAAACGTAAAAACAGGGCCCCACTTAGTGTGGCTTCTATTTCGGTTTTACCATATGTTTGGTTTTCAGCAGGTTGTTGTTTTTTTTGCGTTTTTCGAAGTATTTTCCGGTGACTTAGGGTCTGAGCATAGTTGCCCACATCCGGATTCACCATCATTTCTCAAGTGTTTTTCTGAGTGTTGGCTAGTGGGCCTCTCACAGTGGCCAGTGTGCCCGTTTCAGCTAAGTTTTCCCCCCCTTACCCAAACATCTAGTTACGCCACTGTTTATACCATGCGACGAGAGCGAGTGACGAAAACCAGGTGGCCGTAATGCTGCTTGACGCTCGTCTTTTTCTCATCGTTTTTGATCACTCACTTTCACTGCTTATTATGAATGACCGAAGAAAACAAACTGTACGAAGTTAAAAGTTCAACCAGATAGTGTTGACACATTAGGCTGGTGGCGCAACGCTGTTGAATGGTTGACCTTAGCTAAAACAATTGGCTTTAAAATATCCCGCATACATGCCTTGTCAGCATCTTCAGAAACACCTTAGCACAGCGAGGGGTGAACTGCTGGCAAGTTGCGATTTTGCCTCACGGAGGGACACACACATTGCAGTGCAATGAACTTGTGCTTATATTATGTTTTTGTTGTGAATGATACAGTTGCCCTCGTGCCGGTTTTGCAGCAAGGTGGTAAGCCAAAAAATCAAAATAGGATTCGGCATTCTGGATTCGATTCAGCCATCTCTGCATGTTTCTGTAATAATTGTGACCTAATCTGGACTTGCCCGTCTCCACTCTCAGCCATTTTTTTATCCTAAGGACAAACCAAAAGCTGCGAAAAACTCAGCGCGAAGACTTCGGTAAACACCAGACACCAACTGCATTTGTTAAGCACCGCCGACATTTTGAAAATGCGTTCATTCCTTAGAAATCTGTTGCTGGTTTGCTGGCGCATTTACCCGCACCAAAAGATTTCAAGTCAGTGGTTTGCTTAACGCGGTTGAACTCAATAAAAGCCTGCGCTTAACCATGAAACCCACATTTTCTCAGCCAGACCCCGAACTTACCTGTCTGCAGATTCTGATGCCCTCCAGTACACCGTTGCATCGCAGCTGCTCCAAAACGAGATGAGCCACGATCTTTCCAGGCTTCTTCTCGTAGTTGGGAATGATACAACTGCATGACAAAGTCGTCGTCGTCGTTTTCACACCAAACTTAGTGCTTCTTCGCGCGACACACACGAGTTGTGGCATGCGCTTATGCAACAGGCGGTCTTTCAGCATGCTGCGTGTCTGGGATGTTTTGCTTATGCGCTTGAGGCTTCAAAAGTTTTTGTGAACAATAGCCAAGCAAATGGTATAAAACCGATAAAATTCCTTACTAATAATAACAAAAGCGTCCCCATTGAATTCGAAAAAAGACAAACTATTGTTACGAGGCGCATTTCGAAACCGATCGACAAGCACTACTGAAAAGGAAGCAACCACTTTGTATCTCCTGCTCACCGGACGAAGTTGGGGTTGGTGTTGCGCAGCGTGGTCATCAGCTTCGACAGCTGGTCCTTGTAAAGGGCCCCGACCGTCCGGAACATGCCCTTGCGGGTCTTGTAGGCGGCTGTGCTGAACTTGGCGCCTTCTCCCCCGACTGCGACCAGCTGTTCCATGCCCACCACCTTCGACACTGGCGAGGAAGAAATTGAGCAGAGCAAAGTCAGACAAATATTCGGTCAAAGTTCCTTTTTCGCCAGATCGTACTTAAAAAAGAAAAGTTAATTTCGGTCTTTGACATTCAGTAAAAATTCTACAGAAAAATGACGTTCGTCAAGTCCAATTTTCTTTGTATCCAAAAAACGTACCTCGAAACAAGGTCGAAAACGTCGCTAACACTAAAATAATTTTCTACTGCTTCAAAACCAATCGATTTCATTCAAACGGTCGGAAGAAGACCATTCCCAGAGATCACTCCACGCGCTCATAATGATCGTGATCAAAGCACAAACCACTTCACGAGTATGGGGCGTCATGTAGTGGGGGGCGTAGCACTCGCCTGTTGTCAGGTAAGCGAAACAAACACGAGACCCAAATGCAAGACTCCCCATGCATCGGAGCTCGACAGGAAAGTGCGTTGCATGGGAGGAAATGACGCGTTGCATGGGAGGAAATGACGTATGAAATCTGAATCTGAAACACCGACCGACTGGACATGCTTCGGTGGTTTTGAGGAGCAACACACTGTTCACAAGCAGCAACACGCTGCTCATGACAAACAACACACTGTTCACAAGCAGCAACACGCTGCTCATGACAAACAACACACTGCTCACAAGCAGCAACACGCTGCTCATGAGGAACATCACGCTGCTCACGACGAACAACACACTGCTCACGAGGAGCAACACGTTCCACACAAGTAATGTCGGTAACGATGTCATGAAACGGCTGCCACAGCACGTAAGCGTTTGTCGGCAACGCAGCCAATCACGAGCAAACACGTCAAACCCGATCACTTACTTATCTTACTCATGTTCCGCGCTGAAAAATATTCGTAAAAGGTCTCATTTCGCAAAATAACGAGCAACTAACCAAAATCATGGATTTTCGCTGGAGACGCGTGGAAAATTTTGCCTCTTCTTCTAACATGAAAAATAGTTTATTCGAACAGAGGCAAGAAATTGAACACGGCTTACTGTCTTTCCAGATAGTGGCCACAAAAGTCTCGGTGGAATTGTGGAGCAAGTCCGTGACGTTGTCATTCAACGGATCCATGTTCTTCATCAGCCACTTGTGGGCGGTATACTCAACCTAGGCAAAAAAAACGAATGAGGAATAGACAGGGATCCACTGACGTAGCGTGGGGGGGTGGCAAGTGCTGGATGATTTTGAGACGTTGTGTGCTCAAGCCGAAATTAACATACTGCAGGCCGGCTCTTCTCCATCCTGCGCTGCACCAGCCTCGCGCGCTTGTGTCACGGTTCACGCCGGCACGCTCGACATCTTCCGGATATTTCGTGGCCGACGCGCACAGCAAGCAAGTGCGAACAAGATCAAACCGGTTTGCGCTTGCACGAACAGTTTTGACGGCCGCCCACCTTTCCGGCGTAGTGCATGACCGAGAATTCGCACTTGTCCTTGAGCTGCTTCGCCTTCTGGAACTTCTCGTGGTCGCCAAGCTGCTTGACAACCTTTTCGACGAAGGACTTGTCGGTGGCCTTCGGGAACCAGCACTCCTCGTCCAGGAGGGCCAGGATTCCAGGGGGGTTTGACTGTAGCACACAAAAGGGATGATGGTTTAAACGGTCGTTTTACAAATGAAATCGTACATGGTTTAGAAGTGCGTTGAAGCAAGCGGTGGCATGGTACAGCCACAGCGGACAGTGAGCACTTATTGGGTTTCCACACTCAGAACTTTCAAGAAACCCGAGAGCAGTGATTCACAACGTAGCCCAGGTGGACCGCCGAAAATTTCTAGTGGTCCACGTAGAGTTACAGGACTAAGATTTGAACATGCCCTTGAATACACTGACCTTTGCAAAGGGGTCCATCGGGACCCCTTAGCAAAGGGGTCCATCGGGTATTATTTTACTGCTCCACGGGCCAGAAACGGTGGAAAACCACTGCCCGAGAGTAAATTTGGAAAACGAAATCACACTGGGCGTATGCCAGAAGTCAATGTGGCAATTGTATGGCAGAGTGGAACTGCTTTAAACTCAGTAACTTCTGCACCAACACGCAACAGGACACCTGACCAGCCGGATACTCACCGGTCTTTCGATCAGGTTGATACAAGGTTGGAGGTCGAGACCAAAGTCGATGAATTTCCATTCGATGCCTTCGCGTCTGTATTCCTCCTGCAACCCAGAAAAACCAATTGGGGTTCAAAACGGAACGGGTTTTACCGTAAACGGGCTTGTTTTCGAGGCAACAAGTTAGAAATGTCTCTCTCTGGCCGCTGATTTCTACATAGCAGCAACTGTTAGACCAGTTTAACAAAACGATAGAAAAAAGCACCAGAACAGACACGACGAACATCTACGACGATTAAAGAAGAGTAGCAGATCAGAAACTCGTGTCAAAATTAAAAGAAGTGACAAAGAAAATCACAGTCAACCACCGACGCTTCAAAGTCTGAAGTTCGGACGTCCAACGTTTACACCTCATCGATCAACAAGCATTCGTTGCGTTAGATCAACCGCTTCTAACAAGCGCGGAAAGAAAAATCAGATTGTCTGTTTTCATTCTTCACAGGCAGTGCAGGTCGTGTCATTTTAAACTGAAGCTAACATGTCTTTTGTCAACGCCCGCACGGTAGCTGACCGCTTTTGTGAAAGAACTACTTGACACCGACCTCGCATCCACGCGGACGCAACACCTTTGAGCTAAACCGCGATGAAGAAAATCGGTAACAGTGACGTTTGATTGACAGGTTTCAATTTGCAACTTGAAAACGCTTTTGAAGCGTTTTGCTTGCTTCAAGCTGAACAAAGTCGCAATCAGACAAGAGGTCGGCATTAAATCAATCTGTGCAAGGTTGTGCGATTGTCGTCTGGTTAGGGAGCCGTTCGATTGACAGGCGAAACTTCCCGATTGACAAGCAAGAAATCACCACCACTAACTGCGATAAGGACTCTCGAGCTCGTGAAGAATTGCGGTGTCGTGAACGAGCGCGCCTCAAAGCGAAAACACATGCACAGCTTGGCTGTGATCGGCATCGCACTTTTGTTAAATGAAGAACGCGGCGCAAAGGAAGGACATTTCACGAAAGACTTGTCGGTGTTTTCGTTTGACGCTGGTAGCAGAGGGAAGAGACGCCGGAAATGACGCAAACGGCTCGAGCCTG
>Ga0210059_1014889_pt1 | contig 11428 bp, 7 predicted proteins | sample Ectturendosymbi2_FD_188042 | JGI IMG/M metagenome (GOLD analysis project Ga0210059, IMG submission 188042) | Ecteinascidia turbinata endosymbiont from Florida, USA - Sample 2 (SPAdes) (version 2) | ecosystem: Host-associated > Tunicates > Ascidians > Unclassified | place: Key West, Florida... | reverse complement strand
GGCGGCTAAGCCTACCAAAGCCCCCCGTGGCGACGGCACTGGCGTAGCCAGGGGGAAACGGAGACATCTGTCCCAGGGCGCAGCATTTTGAGGGCGTAAATTGAGATTGGAATGTCACGTAACAAGTACGAAATGTCAAATGTCAGCGGATGCTAGTAATTACGATTTACAAAATGTCGAATGCCACTCGCTGACACCCAGTTGCAAAATCTCATCAAGATCACCAAGGTTCGCAAAGGGAGCAATTACAAACCTTAGTGGTGTTTTCAGGCGTCGCTAGTGTCTTCAGCAACCAGCGGCCGCATGTGGTTTGACTGACGGTTACGTCACAATGCATTCAGATAGCCAAGCTTGCGAACTTTCCCACTTCGTTCTTATTCCATAGTTGCGTCACAATGGACGGGAATCCAGCATTCACAGTGCATGCAATTGCGCATGCTTTTAGAGCAGCGATGAACCTTAACATGTTGTTACGACAACAGATCTGATGTTTAGGAAATTATTTGATCTTTGATGGTTTGACGAACTTCATGTTGAAATCGATTTGATGCGGTTGTGAAGGTAAGGTAATTATGATGAATAAATCCTGACTACTTCTGCAAACTTCTAATTGCAAATAGGCAACAGCGTTGAGTATATTAGTCAGGCTATAATTGTATACTTTTTAGTTACTCTCAGGGACACGCAGAGAGCGGGGGCATTTCTTCCCCTGTTCTTTTAAAAGGGAGGCAAAGGGGGCGGAGCTAACTTTTCATCACAGTATCATAGGGAATTTCATGGTTAACAAAGTCTTTTTGAAACAAATTTATTGCAGCTATTCACGCACCCACAACATTCAGAATGGCTTTCTATACTCTTTGTTAGTATTTTTGAGGTCAACATTGTTGCTGAACAGAAACAAACATATTGGTGAAGAATTTTTTGTTTTTTGTAAGTTTGCATTTCTCTCAATACTTTTATTGACCCCTGCCCTATCGCTGCTTCGGCTGCTACCTGTGTTTTATGTAATTTCACCTATGAACTGAGCATCTTCGTGGACATGATTATCGAAATCCAGATCACAAAATTGCCAAAAAACTTCCTATAGAGAATCACTGGCGTTAGATATTTTCTAGGTTAAAATATGTGACACATTTAAATCTTATCTGCTTTTTGACAAAATAATCGATACATTTTCAGCAGCAAAAGCAAGAAAACTTTGTCCTTGGAATTAGATAATCGCAAGTAAAGCATCAGATTGCAGTGTTTCTCTTATTTCATGCTGCCACGAACGGGCTGGGGAGCGCTTAAAACTGAGTTTGTCCCCAGGCGAGGTAAACCCGAGGTACACCACTGCTTAAAGTGTAGTTTGTTTTTTGCAAAGTGCTTTCATGTCTGTTGCTGCAACATGATACTGTAGTTTTGAAAATGCTGTTTGAACTCTACGCAGTCGTATTTAATTTCGTTCAAACCAGCACGAAAAACTTCTTGTAAATTACCTTTGTAAAGAAATGTCGCTTTTCTGTTACATCGCACGTTCTTTTTCTTGCAGGCGTCACAGCGTTTCTTTCACATTGCAGTTAATTTGTGGAAACGCTATTTTTGTAAGCTTGGTCGCAGGGGTCTTCGCTTTGAGCTTCGTGCCTCGGATTGTGCTAACTAAAATCAACAACTACATAATTCCTTTTGTTCTAATCTGACGACTTTAGTCTTATGAAAAAATATCGTCTTTGAGAACCGTAAATGACATTGTTATTACTCTACCTTAATAATAGCATTGTCTTTTTTGATTACCATTTGCATTTTCTCAGATCCTTGCAACTTTCACAAGCCCAGCAACAAAAATTTTGCACCTGTGAAAAAACAAACTTTTCGCTGAACAAAAAAATGCACATCAATGTTGAATAAAAATCGCCAGTTTGTCTACTAAGCGATGTCAGTCGTGAGCATCATAATCTATTCGATTACAGACATCCACTGATGCTTTTCAAGTAACATAGTCAGTTGTTGCGCAACGTGTTTAGCCCAAATCGAAATGTTTTTGATACAATGTTACAATTCAACGGTCTCGCTGGACTACCCTCCTACTTGCAACGAAGCTGTTGTATACCTAAGCACCTTGGAAAACACTCATCAAAACCCACCAAGTTGAAAATGCAAATTGTTTTACAGCTTAGCATTAACGGGCATAGAAAGCAAAGCTTCTTTGTATTCCATGGGTTGCACTGCTTGTAATCGAACCTACTAAATGGTTGCGGTTGTTTTTTGTACCGAAACATCTCGTCATGTTAATTACAGTGCATCAAACCAACACTGGACATCGAGCAGTAAGCTTTTACAATGAATCCAATGCGCATAACAAATTCACATTCAAATGTTGAAGTTGTCATGCTTTTAACGTTGTGCGCCAACTTTCAAGTTTTTGCGCACTTTGCTTTGCAATCTTCGCCGATGAAGTTGTGCTTGTGATATTTGTCTTGCAAACATTTTCCTGAAATCACTCACCAGTATATTTTGTTTCGTCCCCTCTTTCTTCACTTAAAACATTTCGAAACATCTGCGTCACTTTGTGTTGTAAAAAGAATACTGCTAGACATCGGACTTAATTTGAGATGTTCTCTAGTACTCCAAATCAGTAATTTTCCCTACTCACTAAAACAATCTGTATCCTGTGTGAAACTATTTTCGCTGAAGAATTTTACACTTCCACTAAACGAGGCACCGAAAGTGCATTATTTTTGTTTTCTGCTACTCATTCAAAGTTTTGGTGTTCAGCAAAAATCAAATAAGACTACTTCACCAAACACCAAAATTTTGTCTACTGTAAAACTCGCGTTGTGCGTACAATCGCTATGTTTATTGCTTCACAATAATTTTTTAGTTTTCAACATCGGTGATAACTCCTGATAAAGTTCGCATAATTTGTGGACGTCGCAAAATCACAATTCCCGGTCACTTGAGGGTTTAGGTTTCCGAGAATGCTACAGCGCGTCCACTCAATCCCCCACCGCCCCGTTTTGAAAACCAAACGTTCTGGGAGAACTACAGGGAAGCGTTCCCTTTGAGATGACGGATAAATCACTTCGCGTTAAACTTGTTACCGTGAGTTTGCTTGAACATAATTTAAATTAACAAACCTCGCTTTTTCGTTCTTTTAACTCTACACGCAAAGTTAACACTGACGAAAGTTTTTGTTCATCTACATTTAAACCTGATATAGCCCTACCAAACGTCAGGTAGTTCGGCTTTTTTTATCATTGCAATTTCGTTGAAATTTTATTTGCCTCCATGTGTTAAGTAAAAATTACATGATGCCAGTTTTTTGCATGTGGCCATCGCCTGGGCTAAACAAGCAGACTTGGTGTTGAAAAAATTTTCTTTGATTATCCTTCTTACCTGACACAGCCACGCAACGTCAAGTGATCGAATTCTTTTATCATCACGATCCTGCTAAAATTTTATTCACCTCCATGTGCTAAGCCGCAAATCACATGATGTCGATTTTTGCATGTGATCGTTGTCCGAATGTAACACCAAACTTTGGATGCTACAACTACGTATAAGAAAAAGAACTGTTTTCTGACCGCTTGGCTTTGATTTTCCTCAGTTGTTAAATAAATTATGTGTATTTCTTAGTGTGTTTTGCATATTTTCATGCAAACGTTTTTCAGATATTGCGAAAAAGTGCGTATGGGCATTGAATATACTGACAGGGAAACTTAATTTCATAATGGGATAAAAGAAATTTATGATAGGATTATTCATATGAATAAGATTTCAGTACTGTGGATACGTGTTGGTACGTGAAATCGATGTCCTATAAAAATAATTAGCTTGACTGATTCGCTTGCTTGTCACCTTTGTGCGGACCAGCAACTTGATTAGGCCTACAGATATGTGCAGGTTTAAATCATCGCAAAAACATAAAAACAGGCCAGTTGGCAGATTCCTCGAAAGCTTTTACAGTAATTCGAGAGGTTTCATTTATTGATGTTAGGTTTATTTTTTTAGAGCTGATGCCGGCTGCTTAATGCGCATTGCACACCTTTCAAAATAAAGCATTCAGCACTTAGGCTGCACTTTCAAGAACTGGAATGTTAAGGAAACGGTGGTTGGTCAATTCGCTCTCGAATTTCTAAATAACCATTCTTTGTACGCAGACTATATAAACTACGTTCTACACAAAACAACTATCGCGAGTACACTGAACCATGCAGAAACAAGGACCTCAGCTTAAAACACAAGTAGTCGGTATTTTGTTCAGGGGTTTCACATGAAACATAGATCAACATAACATTTTTTTGAAAATCTAAAATAATGCATAAAAATTTCGTGGGAGACTTTGATTGCCCGGTTTGTCCCCACCCTGGTTGGGGGACTAATTCAGTTTACACGTGCATTAAATTTGCACGTGCATTAAACTCTGTGAAAAGCAGTTTTTGTCTTTTGTTGCTTGACCATTCTCTTGAGTACTTTACACACATACTTTACACACAACTTGCATTGATAAAGGCAATTGCTAGCCTACAACAATCGACTCGCAAAGCTAAATGCACTCTATGCGGGCGTTTCTTCAGTCTGTGTTTCATTTATATGTGCATGTAGGCTACTGTAAAATAATTTTTCCTATATCTTAACTGTTCAATGACTATATTTTTCAGATCACGTTTTTTCTTTAACAACTTCTTGGAAAAAACATTTCAAGGTTAGGTTTTTCAAAAGTGATCCTACGTCTGTAAAACAAGACCAAAGCTTTTTTCAAAGTGCACCAAAAGGAGCAGTAGCGAATAGCGGTAGCGATAGATCGCTACTAATTTTATTCACGAACGGCTGCGGTTGCGCTGCTATTAAATTTAACAGAGCGGTAGCGACGCTATTTATAAACTAGCGGTTGCCCACCTCTGAGTCGATGTGCCACTGTAATGAACATAAATTTATCAGCGCTCCAAGTTGGGAGAGCGGAGCAAAACACAGCTCTCACAGCTGAGATTGAGCAGTACATAAGTGCAAAAATATCCGGCAGCGCTTTAAAACAGCGTGTTACAACACACTCAGTGTAGTTCACAGTCAGTTCACAACTGCAAAGACACAAAGCTTCGCATTACAACAGTGGAGTAAAACACACTCAACACTGCGGAAGGGCAGTTCACAACGTCAAAAACATCAAGCTGCGCGAATCTCTTGTCGAATAGCAGTCGAACAGAGAGGATATGCGGCTAGGATGGCGGATACCTAGGGTTGACAGTTTTAAACTTGCTAAATTACATAAGAATTGAGAATGCGCACAAACTACGCCAGAAAACTTTCGTTTTTCATTTTGTGCTTGTTATGTGTGCAACTACTGGGGGGACAGACAGGGACGCCGGAGCAGGGGGGCAGTGAAAGAGTTGAGGGCAATGCAAACTTATAAAAAACAAAAACTCGTTACTTAATATGTTTGTTTTTGTTCATCAACAACGTTGACCTCAAAAATAATAACAGAAATTTTCGAAAACCATCCTCCATTTTCTGGGTACGCGCATATTTGCGATAAATTTTTTCAAGTCGATCTTATAAACGCAAAAATTGTCTATGATACTGTTATGGAAAGGCACCTCCGCCTCCTTTTTGAAAGGGAAGGGGTGAAATTCCAGGCCATGACCCCGTTCTCCGCTGTTCCTGGGGTCAGAACAGATACGCACGTGTGTGAGCCGTTGTGAATGATCAATCCGCCTGAACGGTGTACAGGCATTTCATCACGTGTCATTTCATCACGCGACAATTAATCACTGACATTTAATCACTAGATAGTTAATCACGCAGACAATTTAACACCCAGACAGTTAATCCCTTAGACACATTATCACTAGACAGATCAACACGCACATTTGTACACAATACATATTTTTTCAATTGTACACGGTATATTTCGAACTCGCTCGTGGCATAAACCCTGACCCCATTTACTGCGTTGTACGGAATAAGATTCAAGCTGTGTATCATCGCATGCTGAATGAAGTAAAAGAATGATTATTTTGGCTTATCCTGAGAGAATACTGCTAGATTTTGAGGATGTAGCGATGAATGCTTTCAGATCAGCATTTCCAAGTGCAGCAGTTACGGATTGCTATTTGCATTTGACACAAAGTGTTATGCGAAAAGTTAACGAAGTTTGTATGAAGGACGACCACGAAAAGAATGATAGTTTAAGATTGGCTTTTCGCTGCCTACATGCTTAAGAAATGGTTCCTTCATTTGACGTTACTGAAGTTTTTTTGATACTACCTGACAACACTTTTTTGACACTAGCTGACAACATGCACTTTTTCAATGTCATCACCCTACAATATGGACTTTTTTGAAAAGACTTGAAAAAGATATGCAGATGCAACTACCACCATTTTAACAAACTATCCAGTGATTAAAATATCGGTGATTGATTGTCACGTGATTAAATGTCACCAAACCAGGTAAGTGATTAATTGTCTGCATGGTTAACTATCTAGTGATTAAATGTCAGTGATTAATTGTCGCGTGATGAAATGACGCGTGATAAAAAGTCACCAAACCGCCTGAACTGCCAATTACTGATGAATCTCGAAATGATGCACATATTGCAAGCACAGGTGTACGGCTGCATTAGCGCACATCCAGGATTGCCACATCAAAAAACGAAACAGGAAACTAGTTATGCATCAAAAAGTCAGCTAAATCAAGCAAGTTGAAATAGGATAGTTTTGAAATTTAGCTCAAAAAATCAAACGTTCATAATTACTTTTCAATCCTTTTTGTGATTTTCCCTTGATCGTACTCACGATCTGAAAATAGTTCCGTCACTAATACTTTGATTGGGTGTGCTCCACTCAGCTAGAGTACAGGTCCCTGTCATTGAAGAATGTGAGAATTACCGGCATTTGAATACGTGAAACCTAGTGTTGCCAAAAAAGCAAGTTCCGAACAATTAAATCCATGCAGCATGTGTTAGTAGCCTTACAACAGGAAAAATCATCTAGCTGCAGCAATATAGTTTTTGTAATTTCACCCTTTGGATGTCCTCCTTGCTCGGATGCCCGGGGCCGTCGCCCCGTTCGCTACCCCCCTCTGCAAGCACTGCTTTCAAACCGTCTCCATTCCAAAACGTTTTTCGATGTGACTTTCGGGTAAATTTCAACTTTTCTGTGATAAGTTGAAGTTAATTTTTCTCACTTAAAGGCTGGTGGGCATTCGATGCTAACTCCAGCTTTTGAGTGGACAATAACCGTTTGTAAACTCTTTCACACCTTCCAAGCAATTTTAATGAATTCAAGGCGATAGACAGGTGCTTGCAAAGGATGTTACATCCTTCAGACTCCATCCTGAAACATTTTAGATGAATTGGGTTTGGTGTCAACTCAAAATGCATATTTTAAAATTTCTGAAATGTTGAGACTTACCGACAATTTGCTTTGTTTGTATCCTGAGAATATGGAGTGGCACTTCGGACTGCTTTTCATTTCTACATTTTAATCGGTGAACATTCGAACTTTGAAAATGATTCGAAGGTACCTGCAAATTCATAAATAGTTTATGTGTATATTTATGTGAAATCGGTTTCCTGTTAAAGAAATATGCTGATTGAATCAACATCGTCGTCTTTGTGGAGACTAATTGCTTGCACACGTATATGTTCCTAATCATCGCAAAGTTATGAGAATGAAGTTTAATTGGTTGATACCACGAAAGATTGCAGGAAAACTAAAGCTTGTTGTTAGATGTTTAAAAAAATTTTCGTTGCGGTAAACATTTTATGGTTTCAACTTTTTATGTCCAACTTTTTTATTTCAAACAACGATCTCCATGATACGTAAAAATAAAGATTTCCTACTTCACTAAAATATACGATTGTACGCTATTCATATTTGGTAAGGCCAATATTCGTATCTTCTGTAGGCTTTGCATGTATCCCCTATCAATATACAAACGTAAGATGTGCGTATTTCTGTATCGGACATAACTGAGACGTGTATGTTTGCCCGTTTGCGCTACATAAATACTTATTGGTTATGCTGTAATTAGAAGAAAAAACTCTAAAAAGTTTTTCACAAGTAAGAAGTAAATTTGTGAAAAAAAATTTTCGTCAACATTTTCATCAAAAAAATTTTATCAAAAATATCAAAAATTTCATACGGCGCAAACGGGCAACCATAGACGTCCGTCAGTGACCGATTACCTTCGACGCATGAGTGTTGGTTTTGCTGCGAATTCGATTTGAGCCCTGAACCTGTGCATTTCAAGTACTTTTCTTCTGACGTGCAGTGCAACAAGTTTTCATCTTATACACACCACGCAATGTATTTCTCTATTGTTCGCATGATTTGAGTTTTCTATCTGTCTAGGTATACAGATGAAAAAGTGTGCAGATGCCCTGACTGCCTCTTTCAACCGACAATGCTTAGTGGAAAAGCTAACCGAAGCAGGATCTGTATGCCAACAAACTCCTATTGTTCTCTTGCTGTGAACCAAATCAATTCGTGTTTTCGGTCTTGTAGTCTGAGATGCAGCAGATTTTTCACTTCAACGAGACTACATTTCTCTTTGCCGCACAAGTGGAGCAAGTCTCGCATGTTGCGTAATACTATACGTTGACACCCATAGGAAAAGCAGAACAAACGAAAAGAAGAGCAAGCATATGAAAAGTTGATGTCACCGATTGCAACCAATACACAAACAACACAAGGAGGCTACTTTCCTGAGTTACAAATTGTTCCACTTCGTTGAAACGTATGTTAGATGAGATACTTTTAAATGTCGCTATTTATGAAAGATCTTCCACTCATCGCTTTTTTAACGGAAAAGGGCAAGGTCCCATCAAAGTAAAGGGGCATGGTCCCAAAAAGTGAAGAGCAAGGTCCCATCTCGGCGAAACATGGAGAGCTACTGACATTAATTCCTACAATTTTCAATGCGCGTTTTGAATTATACACAATGCTCAAAGCCACACCAATGTGATTGCTAGGCACAATATCCGATCATGTAGGTTTTTAAAATAATAACTTTGTTTGCAAATGTAAAAGCTAATTTTAACTTAAAACCATTTAAAGGCCTAGCAGTTGATTTGACGTTAGGCTGAATCAGTTTCACAAGAAATTTTCCAATGTTTCATAAATTTTCTAGGCGTCTTGTCATGCTTCACGTTTCGTTTTACTTGGGCCTTCAACTACATATCTCTGATTGTCAAGACTTACGCGACTCTTATTTAACAATCCTGTAGGCGTCTCTTCTGCTTAGAAACCATTATCGGTAACAACAAGCAATGTGTCTTTTGGAAGTTTCTAAAATAGCGCGTATGTCACAGATAGCCGCCAAAATTAGTACTTAAAAATAGTCAAAAACAGTTAAGAAAATTCTATTTTTTAATAAATCACATTCTAGCCGTACCCGTGTCAGAATAATAGCTTAAACTGTCATACAAGAAATAATATAATTTTACACAGAATAATGGCAGCGTAAGCATACTGATACAACAGCTTTCAAGTTATGAAACTTTCGCGTAAAGCTGAAGCTTTTACATTATCAGGTATATTTCAGCGGAATTTCAGAGATTTGTGGCAGAAACGGACCAAAACATCGTCCACCCCTGCCCATTTAGGAAAATGACATTGCGTAAAACATAACTTCCTTTTTCAGGTGTTGCAGACACGTTATTACCAAACTGTCAAATAGTCCAGGAATGATGTTGCAGTGACACAACTCATAGTATCAGCAAAACATAGATTTGATAAATCTTTAGATTCTTGTCCGTAGAATGCATCCTTTGTTCCTAACCTTGATAAAGTACGTTCCATTGCTGTAAGTGTGATGAAAATAGTTCATTTTTGCCTTTAGACAGATTTACGTCACATACAAGATCATTCATAATTTTGTGAGTAACAAAATACGGCCTTTATCACTCAAAAGACTCACAATCAGTGCTTGAATCTTCAGACCATCCAGCAGATTCGTCACGTATCATTGGGAAACATTATGGAAGCATTTGATACAATTTGGAGAGTATTTATTGAGACACATAGCAAGTCATTTAGGTGTGCAATGCTCTCCTTACTTTTGTGGTTATCAACATTTGTTTTGGTTAGGTGGGAATAGCAGTCTGTGATGTGGGCTTTCTGCTCTATCGATACCACTATAGCATCGCAAATCCCAGAAATACGTTTGACACAGAAAAATTTTCGACGTTGTTAATGCAATTTAAGCAAAAAAGCTAGGAGCCCAGTCTTAATCTTGGTCACCAACTGCACGACCACAATTATGCATACTGCAAATGAATCATATTATTCGCCTTTCATCTATGTTTACTTCAAATGTATTTCACTGTTGATATTTGCCAAAAAACATCAGGTTTTTTTATGTGAACGCGGTTGTTCAGACAGTATTTTGAAGTGGAAATTATGCAGCTATTTCTATTAAAAGGTGCTTATATGTCTAAAAAGCAACGTCACATACATAGGACCTCAACTGCATGAAACCTTTGGACAAACAACACAATAAAAGCAAAATAAAGCCAAAGTAATGCTTCAAACTCTACAACGCAGTACTTGCGACAAAAGAAATAAGTACATGTTTGCAGAAAGTTGAAACCTAAACTATAGGGTGATGGAAAATGTCCCCACATTCTTGCTCGTCACACAGGAAATACCCAAAAACAACTTAACTGTGTCAAATTACTTTTCGTGTTACACAGCAGGGACAGAATTCGAACACAATAATCTTGCACACCTTAACCACTTACCGTTCCAGGGATATTTTCAACATTGTGCGGTAGTGTGATGGCGTTTGGTGCTACAAAAAGCGCAAATACCCAATTTTTACTGTTGTGCTTCTAAACCGAAGATTGCATCAGTTTTTTGATATGTGGTCAAAGACAAATCAAATCTAGACTGAAATTCAGCGCAAATGTGTGGGAGCTTTTCTACGCTGTTTTCAATTTCTACGCTGTTTGGAATGTTCTGGTTATAGCATGGTCAATTGTTTTGAATGATTTACAAATGCCTGCACCAGTTTGTTTTATATGTTTTAGTTTCTACTCTGCATGCGTCATCATTTTGCAAGCGTCGAATTTCTGTAGCGTTCATAAGTTGTCAAAAGGGAAAATATTCCTCATTTTTCACGATTTTAAACATGTACCAACATTTGTTGTAATGCTTTCTTCAAACGTTTTGACAAAATTGACAAGTAATTTGTCTTGGCAAAAATGACGCAGTTAAATCAGTCAGCAAATTTATGAAATCGATTTCAAGTTAGTGTGCGCATCGTCAGTCCTGTAATCGGCAAGCAAAAGCTGACGAGTGAAATGCTGAAGAACTACAGTAAGAGCATAGAACGCAAGCAAGCTTTAGGCCAGCGGTTTCCAACTGGGGGTTCCTGAACTCCTAGGGGTCCGAAACAAGACATTCAGGGGTTCTAAATGTGATTTTCGAGGATGGGAGCTTGTATG
>Ga0210059_1014888_pt1 | contig 11428 bp, 5 predicted proteins | sample Ectturendosymbi2_FD_188042 | JGI IMG/M metagenome (GOLD analysis project Ga0210059, IMG submission 188042) | Ecteinascidia turbinata endosymbiont from Florida, USA - Sample 2 (SPAdes) (version 2) | ecosystem: Host-associated > Tunicates > Ascidians > Unclassified | place: Key West, Florida... | reverse complement strand
GATTTCCTAGCAAAAAAGCATCAGATTCGATTTTATCACCCGTATGGTGTCTTGATGCTGAAATGTGGATAAGTGCACTGCAGTTAACATCACAGAAACATTATGAAAGCAGTGCGTGGCAGGTTTATTCCGTGCAGGCTTTTAACAGCCAACCCTGGAAGTTTTCATTATAGAAAGAGATTAAGAATTTGCTGCATTTCCGCACCATCCACAGAAGGCCTGCGGGAGCTGCAAATTTTGAAAGTGCCACAATAATTTTAAAATATGTTGACGTCTTTCTCAGGGCCGGACTTAACTGATACGAGGCCCAAGGCTATTCTTTTTGTGAGGCCCCATCTCCTACTGTTACGACGGAAAATTGTTAATCAGTTTGCGTGACAATGTGGACACCCCACGTACGCTCAATAAAAAATTTCCAAATGTCTACTTGAGTGGGCCGCGATCACTGCGAATGTTGCTGACGCTCAAAAGCGTTCAATGACACGGAATGGATTAAATCGTTATTGGCTGATTTATTAGCATATTTAATCTCTGTAGATGTACCTACTGAAAACGTTGCGTTTAAATATTTGACCAAACACGAAGCGCACTGATTTGATAAGTTTCACACATATTTTTTTTATCTGTACTCAACAGTAGCACCCAAAATACACAGTTTCCTAAAGAAAAACACGCTTCACATGTGCGGCGGCATAAAGCCGGTGAAGCAAAGGGGAGTGAGCATCACAATGCGACTCGGCTGTGGAAATCTCGCACACCCGCCTTAATACCTATTTCAACAATGACGTCATAAGGGAAGTTTCAAACCTCATATCCTTTCGCGCGACGGTTTCGTTGATTCTTTGTAGTCTAACAAACACGCGAATCGTGAGTCTAGCAGCTGCAATCAGTTGAGTGCATTTTACTTGATGTACAGAATTTGCAAGTAGCAGGACGTTTTCCTCACGAGAGACAAAAAGCTGCAATCATCGAATCTGGTAAGACTGAACGTAGCACAGTAAACAATTAAAAAGGTTTAAAAAGGCAGTATAAACTTGCACAAGTACTCAATGGCAACTCTGATTTATGAATGATTGTGTTGAAGAGAATTAAAATCGAAAAAGTCACATTAAAAGAGCTTTACGTCATAAAAACACTAACAAATTTCCTGTACTGTTCAGGTCGAAAGAAGCACAGTGACATGATTAATTACAGTGTTACAGCTGATCCTTCAGTGATATCCTACTCGGGATCAAACTTCCCAAAACATGCTGGTCTCTCCAGACAACTTTTAGTTTCTTGGTTAGGCCATGTTGACTTGTTTCTTTGTTTATTTATTTATTTCTTTTACCTGACGGCAAACGACGGTAATCCAGAGCATGGAGTGCCATCTGCCGGGACCACTTGCAACAACATGATGGCAAAAGGTCAACAAAAACAGACGCAAAAGGAGATACTTTAACAAAGCAATAATACATAAAGACGCAAATAAAGAACAAATTGATAATACAGCATTAACAAAGAATGTTGAGTCCTCAGCGCATGAAACACGAATCGTTACAAATGCGCCAAAGCTGTTGAGCGAAAGCCACAAACCGTATCGCATGACTGCAAAATGGAAGGGCGTTTTAGTTTGCCGTGGCTAAATAAGAGAATTGCTTCCATGTAGCTCGACTGAGTCTGTTTAATTGAGATAATGTGGACATCTGTCCTTGCAAACGAAGATTTCTAATATAATTTAACATAACCTGACGTGGAGACCTGTTTAGGTCGCATTCTAGAAAAATGTGAGTTTCTGTCTGGGAAAGGCCACATGAACACAAACGTTAGTGTTTGTAGTCCGGGTTCGACGGACTGTGACTAAAACGAAGCATACATAACCAGGGCGTGGCTCGCGGATTCACGCCACAGAGATACAGTGCTAGACACGACTTTCCACAGATTAAAGCCGTTACTTTGGAGGGAAATAACTTAAGTCAGTATAATTCAGGTCAGTCGATCTCACTATTATCAGAAGTCATACCTAGAATACACAATGTTGGATTTTACCATGTTTTTGCTGTTGGATACTGCTAGCCCTATCCATACCTCTTATCTGCACCCAGGGCCGGCCTTTAGCCGATTGGACCGATTGCTTCCAATCAGGCCCCGCACCGAAGGGAGCCCCGAGCTACACCTAAGGAAGATTATGCTGGACCCATAGCTTTTTTTAAGCGTAGGGCTCATTGCCAACGAAAATCAAAGTGAACTGCGCGGTATTTTAACATCCTCATTCATCATAATTCGTTCTTGAATCGTGACATTGGTCATTGATTTTCAATGTGTGGTCTAGTCTTTTCAATAGCAGCCAGTTAAGGCAGAGAGGTTTTACGTTTTGAAGCTGTTTTCTCTCTCAGTTGCAAATATTTCGCATATAGCAGGTTATTGCCGTTTCAACAATTACTGCCACCTATGTTCTAAAAGCTAATTTTAATTTGTATTTGCAAATGTGTGCTGCTTATTCGGTCTTTTAATAGCGTTATGCATTTTCCCTCGTAATTTCTTTATTGCCTTCAGGATTTACAATTGACCATCCCAGTGACCTTGGAATCCAGAGAAAGGAGCTTTCTAAGCTGCAACTAATTAAACCCATTTGAGATCACCAATACAGCAAAAGTGGCAAAATAGTTTGGCGATTATGTCAATTGAATTCGAAATTAGCAGAGGCTTAAACTTGGACATAATTCTAAAAGATACGCCTAATTCTGAAATACGAAAAATAACGTTATTTTAGCAAATGCATTTTTGTATCGTAGGCTAGAATAGTATAAAGCAGGGCTGTGGAGCCAGATCTGAAAACTCTAGGCATCTAAAAATTTTGGCTTGAGCTCCGTCTCCAAAATGATTTGGTCCAATGAGAACTGACAACCATAGCCCTCTTTATATAAATGTATTGTTACACCAGCATAGATGAGGTGTCGCGAAATGATATACAGTATGTGGGTGTGGTCCAACTACAGGCCCGCGGGCCGCATGTGGTCCGCAACAGCGTTTTCAATGGACCGCGGAAGCATTCAGGAAAAATCTTCAAATATGAAATTTGTTGAAAAGCGTGTGAGGTTACGTTTGTCTCACTGAATTGCCTGCGCTGGACAAAGTGTATTTGCACAGCAACAATGAATAATACCTTTTCTGTATAACATTTAGCTTTGTTTATTTATTTTACGATCAAATTAGAAGGTACGTCGCATCGCTAACCCGCCGCCGTTGTCTTGAAGCATGGCGTTCGTTGTCTTAAAAAGTACAACTGGTGAAATGAACCCAGTACCGCCAAACGAACCTGTCTATCTATCCGCTAAACGCGGCCTTTTCAAAGTGACTCTCAAGTCAAATTAATTGCCCATCCCTTGCAATATGTGAATTTAATTAGAACAACAATTGTAAAGTCACTGCTGTTACTTTACTATTATTGCTACATGATGAGTACAAGCTTGAATCACTGAAAGATAGAAGGCCTAGGCAGGAGATTCCTCAAACAGCTGGCTGTAAAGGTAGAGCTTGCTTCATTGTTGAATTAGAACAAGCATAACATCTTTTAATAAAAATGTACAATACTAAGACTGTTAGAGACTAGAGAGATTCTGGAAATTAGTCAGCAAAGGTAGATTTCCCAAATGTAAGAATTTCGCACTACAAATGCACTCGATGTTTGGAAGCACACACGAGTGTGAAGTAAATTTTCTTCCATGAAGCAATTAAAATCTTAAAACAGAAATCGAATGGCAGTCGCCAAACTGCACCATAGTCTCCGGCTTGCTAACACTAACGTTGGCATTGAAAAAAGAACGATAGTGTCAGAGAAACCTGGACCAAAGGCATCCCCTGATTCCAACGTAACAATTGGCATTATTCAGTTAGCACAGCTAACGGAACCATGAGTATGACGACACTGTAGTCTCCATGCAGCTCAACTAGCAATTCATGCTATTCATGGAAATCTCGTTAGAAAACCCTGACGTTATCAACACGAAATATGATGAAGTGAATAAAACCACATTTCATGAATAAACTTAAATTGTTGACAAATATTTATCAAACTGATCTTATACCAGCAAGTGGCTCGATGCCTACCACAGTTAGCTGGAGACCCCGTTGGATCTTGTGGCCTTAGGCTTAAGCCTATAGGTAAATCCTGCCCTGGATTTTTTCTACACGCAATGGAACGAATAGTTTGAAGGCAATGCTCAGTTGGTAAACAGTCTGCTATCTTCAAACAAATGCAAAGCTGAGACAAAAGATCAGTACCTTTGTTCAAGGTGTATTTTCAATGACTGACAATATGCAGTCCATTGTATCGAACTGCTTTGAAACATTATGACACAGATACGATTTTGCAAAACGAAAGCTGGTGACGAAAGAGAAGTGATATATTACATGGGTTCGACAATGATATCATATATCATCGTCAACTCCATTTAAAGACACCTTTCTTTTGTTGTCATTAGGGCAGTGCAGTCCCGTCGCCACGGGGACTTTGGTGGGCTTAGTTCCCCCAAACAAAGCTCCAAGGACCCGAAAATGAGACATGAAACACTATAAATCAATGGATTTTTTGTCAATTTTTGGAATGCCAAGACCCCTCGCACAAATGCACAGCCCCCTAGTGAAAACGTTCTAGCGACGGTTCTGGGACAGTGATATTACATATCCCGCGTAAGGGTATCTGGGTGTGACTTCAAACGCCGCATCAAGCGACGCCACAAACCTCTTTTATGTTGTTCGTCACAAATGAAGGTTTTCATGAAATGAATGATGCATAACGAATCGATTGGAAACAAAGACATTAGGAATCTTGATGAATAACAATGTACAACAAACGAACTTTAGCCTTGCCACAAGCTTCTAAGGAATCTACCTGCTTTCTGCTTTCATTCTTCTGCGACGATTAAAACTTGCAAGCGTATCTATTTTTCATAGTCAAAGGCCACATAGATGGCGCCAAGTACATCAGTCATAGTTTATTGACGGGGGAAACTAATTTCGCGTTTTCTAACGCATCATCAGTCCTGTAAATGTAAGACAAATCTTACAGGCGAAATGTTGGCACTAGAAAACAAGCAAAGAAAAACACATGAACTGTAGCTAGTTACAACGACGTTACTAAAACATTTTCTAAGCTAAAAGGCTGTCCTTCCCAGAGCCTCATAAACCAGTCACTGCAAAGAATAAAAATGTAACAATACTCTTGAAATTACACTGTTAAACCAGAAACGATTTTCATCCACATGACAAAACAATTCCACATGTAATAACATCGACGTAAATTTGTGTTAAAGCGCATAAAATAAGCTTATAAAAACATATTTGTTCATTTTGATTTTCTTGGAGAGGCAAGCAGTGCATACACTGGGCTTTTTGGATGACTTGAAAAAACGTTATATTCAAAAATAGGTTGCGGGACCAAACATTAATTCACGATGTGTAGACCAACACGTGATGAGCGTGCAGTGATTACAAGCATGTTTTCAATCTTACGTTCTGCGTTTCATGCGGTTGCTGTTTATGTTACGAATTTCAAACATTATTAAACAGGTGACAGCAATCCCATCTTGCAAGAAAATTTCCCTTTGAGAAAAATTTCAGCAATATATTCTAGGTCAGCTCAACATAATGAGGAAGTAGCCTGACACCAACTGAAAGCGCAACGATTTCGGTTTTCAGCAGAGCTACAAGTGCATGGAAGATTATTTCCACCAGGGCGAAGTGTTTGAATCCATGAGCAAATTCCTTTATAATATGAAACTGAGTTCACGTAACACTACGCATCTTCAGTCACACAATCTTATTCAATCATAGTCTGATTTCTAATCTGATTTCTTAATTGATATTTTGATTCTGTGTGAATAAGATGGCAGGACTGAATGTGCGTATTGTGGCGTGAAATCGATTTCCTCTTACAAACAAATTTGCTGTTTGATTCAAACCTTAATGTTTGTGGAGACTAGTTACTTGAATTCAGATATGTGCAAGTTTGAATCATCGCAAAGAGATAAAAGCAGAACTCCGTTGGTTAATTGCTCTAAAGCTTATAGCAACCTAGAGCTTTTAACGATAAACCATTTTCAAGTTCGTTTTCATTAGTGGCAACTAATAGTTGATGAAGACTGCAACATCCACTGGAATAGGAAGTATGCCAATTAAGAACAACTAGAATCAGTTCAACAGCATAAACAGTTTGTTAAAGATACTAAACGTTTTCAAAACTTTGCCATATTTGGCAAAGTTTTATGCGATTTTCAATGTTGTGTGATACAGTTGCAAGTTTATTGCTTTGATAGTCGATATTTGGAGCATTTAGCTTTGACGTGTTCTTGGCAAATTGCTGTCTAAAATAATCTTGTTACAGAAATATTTTGATTGATCATTATTTTATTTAAACTAAGCAAAGTTTTAAATTTTCCAAAGCATTTTTTCCTTCAAACCTCTGGCAACGTCGTATGCAATATGTCAGCCTATTAACCGATGATAGAGTAAAAAACACACTAAAAATATCTTTTCATTCCTGTATGTTCAGTGTTTTGGTTTTAGACACTGCTGCATAAAGCACAGTAGAAAAAGATGATATGGTCTTGCAGAAGCGCCGTTTTCGTTTGCCTACTCATGTGGATGCATCGATGTAAGTGCTTTCAACGTCATGTTTGGAATTTATGGCATGCTAGTTAAATTGAACAGAAAATATGTAAATCATAAATCAGTGAAATCATTCCAAGTTTGACATTTTTATCAATTCATTGATTTACAAATTTTCAAATGAAAGCAAATTTTCAGTTAATATCGTTGATAGCATTGACGACGACGAAGTCAAGAAAAATAACAAATTTTCCGCCAAATATTTAGCCAAAGGAGAATTAAAAAAGAAGTTTTGCCGATCAGAGGACGGATTTTTCAAATGCGACAATGGGCTTTGCATTCCTCGTGACTGGGTGCGAGATTTTGAATCAGATTGTACCTATTACAACGGGTTCGATGAAAGATCAAGTGAGTTGAAAAAACAAATCTTGTTTGTAAGTTTTAATGTGAAAGAAATGGTCATGGCTTCCATAATGATTTTGGGTCCAGGAAAAGTGCAATAAAACACGCTTGAGGTGATTCACAGCAAAAATGTTTTGCAGAGGAAAGTAAGAAGGCTAGCATATGGTAAGTGCGCCTAATGCACATAGTTTTGAGAAAATTTGCAAAAAGCAAGCAAACATTGGTCGTTCTGCTACGAAGCTTTCGAAATTCCTTTTCAAGTTGAAAAATTGAAAATCGAGGGTTCAATTGATCAGTCAAAATTCCCAGGATTTCTTTGTAAACCTAACCCCTGAAGGAAAAGTTTGGAAAGTTTTAAAAAAAGTAAAGAAAAACCGGTCCACGAATTGAATCGTGGAAGTATTCACTTGCGAAAACGTAAGGCGCCAATCCAAAAGTTGAACCCTCAACTATTGGTATGGCAGACATGGAACCTATCAGTTAGGTTACCACATCAATGCCAGTTGAGTGACAAAGTGACCGTTTTATTCGAACCACGTCATGCGAGGCGGTATGGTCGAATAAGTTTTGAAATAGGAAGATCCGTGGGTGGTTCCGTAGCCACCTCCAAGTAACAACACTTAAGTTTTCAGTTCATTGTCCTTTGGACACTAAAACCATGTAGTCTTAAGGCAGTGGCTATACGTCGGCCATGGGACCTTCACTTTTAAAAACTTATTCGTCCGCCGACTATAACGTGTCATGCAACAAGTGTGCACTAGGCTGCACTACAATTGGTAGCAGTAACATGCTAAACCCTAAATCTAAACCTTAAACCCTAACTTAAACTTAGCCTCCTATCCTAAACTAGGGGTTCCCAAACTGGGATAACTGTACCCTTAGGGCTACCTTTTTTATCTGAAGTGGTACATTTAAGGTTAGCATTTGAAGGTAAAATATGGTTACATAGGTTATGTCACTTCAAAATATTTGCACATTTATCTGTGAATATTACTTTCAAAATCATGCTTGTTGGTAAACATATTTTTGTTATTTTCCTCAACCTTTTTGTCTTCAGATATTTTAGGGGTACATGCTCATCTATCGAAATGCTGAAGGGTACATGGCCAGAGAAAGTTTGGGAACACCTGTCCTAAACCAAAACCCAGTGCTGCCACAGGCTTCTAGACTAAAATCACCAGATTCACAATAAAATTCACTAGACCTGAAAAAAATCACTAGATTTAAAATTTTTGCGTTGAAATTCGCAGTTTTGCCTGAAATAATGTATCTATTTACTTTATTTCCCAATACATCATTTGGAAGTTTGCAAAAATCGATCATCTAGAAGCCCGGAAAATCTCATACTAACAATAAAATTTTCAAGCTTTTCTCAAGAGCAGAAAATGACACCACTCGCAAGTGTTTAGAGCAATCAACCTAACAGGTAATTAATTATTTCCACTGCAGTGTTTCTGGTAAGAAATGAAAATACTGCCATTGCCAATATTGCAGCAATTAACACTAAATAGCATGGAGGTGCAAACAATGAGAAGCTCATATTAGAAACACTTGTTCGTTCTGTTGGTGCAAATCGTCAAGCAATAATTCACATAATCAATTGTTTACAGATTAAAAAAGGTTGAAAATCTTTAAAAAAAGGGCTGAAAAGTTGAAAAGTTGGAAAGAAGACAACCAATTTTTTTGAAATATACACTTTGAAAAAAATCACTAGATTGCAGTGAAAAATCACTAGATCACTAGATGACCCAAAAAATCACTAGATCTAGTTAAAAATCACTAGGCGTGGCACCAGTGCCTAAACCTGGGCAACAGCGACAGACTATAAATGAAAGTGTTTGTTGCTTTGATTGATTCTTAGCATGGCTCACCGATTTGCATGGAAACAAGTGAAACGGAATATGAGCAGAACGGTGAAATAGAAAGAACAGCAGCAAACAATTTCATTGTTAGATTTCGAAACTTTGCAAAAAACAAAAATTTCGCCTTATTGGCGAGCAGAGCAGACCGCAGCGGCCCGTAGCTGCCTGGAATGACGTCACCGCTAAAAAGGTTGTTAGCGGACGGCCCGAAGACTGGACTGTTAGCGGCCCGTGCCATCTCTAAAGGAGAGCTTCCGACGCGTAAACAAAACTATTACATCATCACCAGATCCGGTTGTGACGAGTCACATGAAGACTGAAACGTGACCATGAGTCACTTTGCGTTTTCCAATTGATATGTCCTGGCCTTAAAATGATAAAAAAACGTGCAGCACGTAGTCATCAATACACGATTTTGATTAACGACGAAAAGAAATGAATTTCCACAAATATCTGTAATCTGTTGAAGAACCAGAATGCAGGGGATTTACTTGTGTAATGCGTCATGTCCTTTGACGTAACAAGCAACATTTTACACGGTTTTCGAATATGCTAGAATACAGCAAAAATATCCACTCTTTATTGCTAGTTTGGCTTTTCTTTTTAAAAGCCAATCACCTCAAATAACGACGTTGCCGGCCTGTGAGCTTATGTACTGTAAAAAATAATGTAAACGGATCGGCGTCACGAAGATTTAAATTCTGTCAAACGTTTATATACCTATGGTTGAGTTATGCAACATTGAGTGCAAACACTATTGCGAAGCTAATTTTAATATTCATAACCAGATAAAATGTAGTAGGTTGCTTTGAACATTTAGTATCTACAGCTGTACTGTAAAAATGATATTCTGTACTGTTGCATAACCAAAGCATTCATCTCTCATCTTCTGTATGGAATACTTCAGTGTCATGTATAAACCTCAAAGTGCAAGACAGAAATCACAATTCTTCCTTGGCAGCTGAGATTTGATGAAACGTAACACGAGACCACGATTTTTGAATTTTTGTAGTTTTTGAAAAAAACAATGGCGAATTTTTTCATTTACATGTTTCTTGCATTTTATGCAACGTTACTGTGGTTTGCAACAGGGTCACTAAAATGCAACGATGACGAGTTTCGATGTCGATTCTCGGAACGATGTTTACCGAGACACTTGATGAACACCAAGTATGATATTCACAATAACCGGTTTAAATTTGGATGCAGAAGAAACGAGTCGATCATTCTTCCTTGCCGGAAAGAAACAGGTGCGTGTGTTGTTTGCCCTTTCTTAGTGCAAGGGCGAACTCAATAAGGTCTATTTCAACCAGGCTTGCACAACGTCAACAGCTCGACGGGCCATGTTGATCGAAAAGTTTGCCGCGTGCCACAAGCGTCAGAAGTAGTCTCTCCAATGGGGGGAACAGCAGATTTTTCAATGGGTGCGGCCAAAAGGATTTTTTCACAGTGGAGCCAAAAGTTTTGAAATTCAATTCAACAATTCCGAAACTTAGAGAGAGATATTCTTTTACCAGAAGGTTAGCAGCAAAATATTAAATATTAACACCAAGGGGGGAAATCCCCCTTACCTCCCTTTCCGGTGTTCATGCCACGGGCTACAGAAGTAAATTTCAGTTCGTTGAAAAATTTTTTTTCTATTTTGGAACAATTTGTGGAAAGCAAAACAACTACATTACGCAAAACAAGGATTTTTCCGAGAAATATAGTTTTTTGTCCTAACCAAAAAAATGAGTTGGCTTCAAGCTTGCACCACATAAATTGTAAGTCTAGTTTGATAATATCGTTCCATTGGTTGCTTTTTTCACTAAGGAATACGCTGCAATACCTAAAAGAAAGAAATTAAATGGTTGGTTTTCGGCCATTGAGAATCCTGCGCTGCATCTCTTTAGGAAGTGGATGTCTTCATACCCTAAAGCTGCATTCCTGTCTTTCAGAGTTTGAATGTCTCAAAAGCAAGCTGTGCATTCCACGCTGGTTTGTGATGAACAACAAAATAGATTGCAACACAGAGCTCGTCCAGGATAACAGTGACGAAACAAATCGATTGTCATCATGTAAGACAACTGAGTTTACTTGTCGTGGCAAATACCCGTTGGACAACTCAAAACTCAGATGCATTCCTCGAGAATGGGTCGCAGATGGAGATGAAGACTGCGCCGATGGAATGGATGAAAAAGTCAAATTCGACCAATGTATTGATGGTACTGAGTTTCACTGTGTCATTGATGGGCGTTGCATTCCAAGATACAGAGTACTGGATGGTGTCAATGATTGTTCTGATGGTTCTGATGAAATCAAAGCAATACCCTGCATTCCACACAAAGAGTTTTATTGTGTTGCTAATGGACGTTGCATTCCACGTTCTTGGAGAGGAAATAACATGATTAACTGTGTTAACGGAAGCGACGAGTTACCAATACCAATCAACGAAACTTGTGTTGATGGGGAATTTAGATGTAAAAACCACAAACGCTGCATTCCGACATATTTGCTCTGTGATGGAATGGACCATTGTGGTGATTGCAGTGACGAAATAGAAAGCTGCATGGAACCGAGGATGTTTCGTTGTCCAA
>Ga0210059_1014887_pt1 | contig 11430 bp, 6 predicted proteins | sample Ectturendosymbi2_FD_188042 | JGI IMG/M metagenome (GOLD analysis project Ga0210059, IMG submission 188042) | Ecteinascidia turbinata endosymbiont from Florida, USA - Sample 2 (SPAdes) (version 2) | ecosystem: Host-associated > Tunicates > Ascidians > Unclassified | place: Key West, Florida... | reverse complement strand
AAGTCACGCATTCCTTCAAACAGACACCGACACTTTGACATTACATATTTAGTGATGCAACAAAGAGCATTGTCTGTCTTCAAGAAAGGGGCCGCACTAAGATTCTGTCTGTTTGATTGTACAGGCATATTCGGTAGCAAGCTGCATTTGCTTCAGCCCTTGAGCGTAAGATGTCTCACGAATAAATTGTAGAAGCAGTCTGAAAGGGAAAATATTGCAGAGCAATACCTGTGTTTCCAGACTGCTACTACAATTAAAACTAGGCATCACTCATTCCCAGTGATGCCACTGGGCTCAGTCATTTCAATGTCAACTTTTTCAGGATTCACTATCATTTCTCAACTTTTTTATGATTGTTGGCTAGTGGTCTTCCTGCGGTGGCCAAAGGGCCCAAATCAGCTACGCCTCCAATCCCTGGCTCAAAGCTCTATATACGCCACTAGTTGAGGTAACGCAGTGGGCTTGTTCATTGGATTTTAAATGTGGTGCTCAACCGACGGACATGCGTGTCTTTTGAACCTCTACCCTTGGGAGAATCATACATAACTAAAGTTGCAGACAGTGAGTTTGCAGTTCAAAGCGAGTCCAGTATTGACGTCGTTTATAGCATCAACACAGAACGTGGTACTTGCTCTTGCCACTCAGGTGCAACAGGCAATATGTGAAAACACTTGAAAAGTGTTTTAATCCATAATCACATACAGAGTGACCTGTTGCACCAAGGCTTGCCCGAGGAAAGAAGATACGCGGTCTTTGCAGTTGGGTTTGAAAAAGCTCCATCCTTTAAGCTTCTTTGCGACTGCAAACAGCCCCATTGACAACACAACCAATGATTTAACGTGCTCAACCACTTTACTTTGCGATAATACGGATGAAGCATCCGTCAGTGGGCCTGCAAGAGAACATGAGACTGAAACTGAAGACATAAATGACGATAATACACAAAATGAAGTCCCAGATTATTATCAGGAAAACAATCAACGCTGGAAAAGTTCTGCTCAACGCTAAAGGCAAAAATGGAGCCAACGCTGCATTCACGGGAAACAATGGAAGCACTGCAAAAGGCAAATTTCATCCTTTCTGCTATGCACTCAGGCGCCTAAATTTTATCTACATTGCATGCCTTTGGAAAAACGTCCGCAGTGTACAAGAACTTCGGACGTAAGATTAGGTGCCAGACAACAGCCCTTTCCAGGCGAAGAGCACGCATCAACCCAGAGGATGTGCACCAGTAGCTAAAGGCAGACCGCCAAGCTGCATACAAGCTGGACGAAAGCGAAAAAGAAATCTCGCATCAAACATAGCGCTGAACCAACAAAATGCTATAACACACGGCCATAACCACTAAAATTGAGAATATGGTCGTGTGTTTTAGCATTTTGCTAAGTTTTGTCCCTTGGTTCAAACTTCTAAATTCAGTACACTACTGCTCAGAGGTTCTGTTTTTTTTCTGAGACATTTCGGTCATTTTTCGCTGAGACATTTTGGTCATGACACATCTCGGTCATTTATCTCATAGTTGTACTAAAACTCGCTGTAACAATGTTCATTAGCGTATATGACTAAATATTTTTTGGTCATTTCAAAATAATTTTGGTCTATATGACCTAAAGAAAAACCCAGGCATGATGTACTTTTTCTCAGTGCTCGCCTACAGTAGAAAACACTATTCTGTGCCTTTGCAATGCCAATGTATGCTTGAAAACGCCTGCCTTGTTAGCGTCTGCTAAATTTGAGCTTGTATATGTACAGTAGGCTATATTCGAATAGAGTGAAAACACGCTTTTTCATAGGCGATGCATGTAAGCCCAGTGAGCCCAGTGACATCACTGGGAATGAGTGATACCTTATTTTAATTGTAGTAGCAGTCTGGAAACACAAATATTACTCTGCAATATTTGCCCTTACAGACTGCTTGTACAAGTTTTTCGTGGTACGTTTCAACAAGAAGGACTCGTGTTTATTTGTTTTAGCTGTTTGCGAGACATCTTACGCTCGAGGGCTGAAGCAAATGCAGCTTGCTACCGACTATGCCTGTACAATCAAACGGTCAGCATCTCAGTGCGGCCCCTTTCTTGAAGACAGACAATCCTCTTTGTTGCATCACTAAATATGTAATGTCAAAGTGTCGGTGTCTGTTTGAAGGAATGCGTGACTTCAGGACTAGCATACGTACAAAGGTTTTCAGGTTTAACCAGAAATTTATAAAAGTTTTCAAGCGCAGTGCAAAGTTTAAGTGCTGCCCAGTGGGTAAAATTCGGTGGTACTGGGTATGATGTGCCAATCCAGCTGCATTCTAGTCACCCGCACGGTGAAACCCTTCTCAAATGGCCGCTGCTGCTAGTAACTCGTTGCTGGGTGGGCGTGGCTGGACAGGCTTCATCAATGTCCTGGAACGTTATCCGCACTGTGATTGGCTAAAAATCTCTTATTCAGCGAATAAGGTTACATTTTGTGAATATGCAGCCGGGGGGCGGCCGACCCCCAGCCTCGTACGTCTTTGACTATAACCAATTATTTTTCAATTAAATTTCATTTTCTAACCCTAACCAAAACCTGACCCGACACACATAGGCTATCTAAACACTAAACCATGGGCCCTAATCATCACTTTTCTCAGCGTATTTGACATGTACAATATCACTCTGTACATGCGCACATGGCGTGAAGTCAGAAATTTCGCAAGTCAGAAATTTCGCTTCACACCGGACTCCGATAAAATTTGAAAATGTTACTGCTCTGGGTCCGGTGTCTGTTCATAGTTGCAAAGCCGAATCCTCCGGCGGAAAACATTCCGGCCAATCAGACACAAACTGCATGGTTACAACATCACTGGCATTGCTCTGGCACTCGTGCTCCGTGATTATATATCTGACTAGGTCAGATGCAGAAACGGTGCAATTTCAGTTGATACGCCTCGCTCAGGTCAGTCAGCTGAGTGTTTATCCGCATTCATGTGAACCCAGAGTTGCCGCTTCTGATGTTTTGACATCAGATCTGATGTTTTCAGCTGAATTTCTGATGTGATGTTCATGTTGACTGGTCACTGGATTGTTGTTTTTGTTTTCCACATTTCCTCTCATTTTAGGACGAAAATAAGTTAGATTCATTATTTTAAGTACCTTTCATCAATATCCATAGGCGAATCCAGGATATTTTTTAGGGGGGGCTCAAGGACAAGTTCAACCGGATGTGTACTGACTGGATAGCAGTGAAGACCCAACTGCTGAGGTAACTTTTCTTAACAAACATGGTTAATAACCATACACATTTTGGCTAAATTACATTCTCACCATTACCCAGGCTTACTGGGACGTTTCCGGAGCAGAAGCGGCTTTCAAAAAATTCGTAAATTATTCTCAAACTTCTCTCACCTTAAAGAGTAACTTGTTGAATGTTGGAAAAGTTTTATTATTAGCAAAACAAACATAGGTCCACGCTGAAAAAACGCGTGTGGCAAGATCAGAAGTGACACAAAGACTACACGAAGAAACTTGAAATGCAGCCAGTAACCTTTGTTGTCAAGTCTGTGCAAGCTCTATAGTATGCGGTAGGCCTATAATACTAATTATAACTGACTTCTCCATTTAATGGCGATATTCGCTCGGTTTCGGATTTTGAACGAGGGTAATTGCGCTTTGTCAGGTTTGTTAATAGCCTAGAAGCATTTAGCATTTATGAAACTAACGTAAAAATTTGATTTTATCTCATCTGATGGTGAAAAAGGCAACAATCTGATGTTAACGAGACTCACCCCAGTGGCAACACTGCGATATGAACCCACTGACTATGATTGCCCACAGCGACTCGGGTTTCTCAAGCCGACCATAAGTTAAAGTTGACCTTCAACCATAAAAAGCAGTGGCGTAGCCAGCCCTAATATTTGGGGGGGTCAAAATGTTTGATTTTAGGCGAATAACACTTAATTTTATTTGGGATACTGCTCTTCAAAGAGTAAAATGACTATATGCTAAAAACTTGGGGTAACAAGGCCCCCTGAACTCCCCTGGCTAAGCCTATGATAAAAAGTGGTTACTTAGTTAGTGGGCCAGCAAGACAGGCCAAACAAATTTCCAGCATTTCGAATCCAGACTATCAGAATGTCATTGGCAACAATGTTACAGTGCCCAGTGCAAATTCATATAACAAAAATTTTCTCAGTTTTGGTGGCCTACTTTTCTCAGTTTTATTAGCATGCAGTTGTAGATTAAAGAAATACAGTCTTCAGTAATATCTTATTATGTACACACTAAACTAAGTAGAAACAGTTCGTGCTGAATTGCAAAGCAACTTGCTGTCACAAGTAACTTCACTCCACAAGTGATAGAAGCAAGGAATCAATCACAAATTTTTTATAGGATCCTATGAAAAATTTGTGATTGATTCCTTGCTTCTTTCACTTGTGAAGTGAAGTTACTTGAATACACATATGTGCAAGAGTGAATAATCGCAAAAAGATGAAAGCAGAGCCCAGTTGGCTGAGTCCTCTAAACCGTATAGAAAACGTAGAGCTTTTTATTGTCAACTTGCTGTCATTTTCAATTTTTTTTTGTTCAGCTTTATCTGTATGTTGCATATTGTATATGCAAGAGCTGGTTAAAAAATGGAGTCCGCAAGTTTTAAGAAGTGACACAGTTTTAAAAACTTCTGTTTGTGTGGAGGCCAAGTATCATTTTTCAGTCAACATGCATTCTGTACATGTTTTTGCAGCATTTAGAACTTGGTGGAACATAATTGGCTGAATCAGACTTTGTGAATGCATTTGCGTAGAATGCTTTTTTTCATTGGTTGGCTACATTTTTACATTAATTATACTGATAAATATTGCATTAAACACAAATAAAAGTTAATAATCAAGCATAAATATAGTTGGATTTTTGTGTCCGAATATCAGCATTAATTAAAGAGCTCATTATTAACCATGTTTATGAAATAATAAATCTGTCTTTGCTTCAAACCTAAGCATTGTGGCATTAAAATACGTTTCAAGGTCACACACCTTATTTTGCTCATTTTATTTGTTCCATACTCCTAGTAAGCACTAGAACATGCAAAACTTGAACTCCCGTGTTTATGTGTAAAAATATAAATTTATGATAATAATGAACAGATGTTCTTGTGTTTCTTATGTATTGTTATTAACAAATCTAATATGAACTTTGAGGATACACACAATGTAAATATTTTTTTTCACTTAAATGGCCTCATGAGTTTCAAACGAAGTGAGGTATGTCGCAATGCTGTGTTTTCATTATAGGCCATGTGGTAGTCAGGATAGCTAGAAAGGGTAGTAAAACAATACTGCCTAGGGGAACTTAAAGTGCAAAACATATGAAAGGCAATAAAGCCTACAAAAAACACAAACAGACAAAAGGCAATAAGTATTCATTGAAAAAAGACAAGTGTCAGGTAAAAGCACTGGTTAATACGCTGGGGATGGCTAAAGTCAGATCAAACTTGCACCCAGGCCAATATACTGGCAGTGTTTCCTGTGACCATGGCCAGAGACAAGCACTGATGGAGCCATTGTAGCTCGGTATCACCTGACATATAAACAAGTTTCTTTGCAAGGCAGCTCAAAAAAGGGGCAGCGGACTTGCCATACACACTAGTAATTTCGATTGCAACTGGTTGAAAGCAATAATTGTCAAGGTGGTCATTGTATATTCAACATTTTTCAGCCTTGGCATCAGTTGCTACATGGCCTGGTTTAGCGGCGCTGACTACGTAGTGGCTTTGAGCAAAGGTGTCCACAGCTCTCGTGTTCCAGTACAAGGCTCCTACCCGTATACTAAGGGTTCAGAGTCAAACCATCAGGCCTCCTTCCATCCCCTGTCACACCAATGGGCTCTAAGACAGAGGGGAGGCCAATGCAGGTCATTTACCCTTTAAGAATGGAGTTGATGGTTGAATCTCTGGGTAAGTGACCCAGCAACCCACAATAATTAAAATGTCCCAGCTGTACTGCCCCAGTAATAATGCATAACTGTAAGGAACTATCGAAATGTCATGAGCTAAAACATTTTTCATTGGACACAAGCTTTAAAATACTGCTTAATTTATTAGAAGTAAAGGCTTCATACATGTATAAAGAATGAATCAGTCAAGTAAGTTATGAGATGCACTACTTCATAACTTATTTTTCTTGTATTTACATGTGTCTCATACTCATGGTCCATTTCACTGGCTTTAGCCAACAAACACAAAAATCTAAATACTGAGTCGGAACACATCACAGGGTAGGTGTAACATTGTTTGCACAATTGATGCTGAAGAAGAAAAAACCCTAAATATTTTTAAGCCACTGTGAATCAAGGATTCTAATGTTGCAATCATAAAAGCACCCTGATGATGACAGACATTGACAATCCTGCTAAGCAAAATTTTTCACGTGATTGTATTTAATAAGTATAATAGATCACCCAACTTCGGATGTTGGCTAATCAAAATCTGGTTTGTTTCACAAAGACATTTGCACAAATTGTCAATTGTCATTAAGCTCTGAAAAGTGCAGTGTTTCGGTGAACTTGGCGAAACTTTTTTTCTGCAAAAGAATGAAAGTGTTATTTAATTTTGTGTTTAGAAGCAAGAACTATAAAGATGAATAAATGAAAAAGAAGAACAAACCAATGGCCAATTCATTCAAGTCAGAATTTGTTTTAACTACATGACATAAAATGAAGTGATACTGCAGTTGTTTATGCTCCATTTTTTATTGTTTAACAAAAGTGAAATATTTCTTTGCAGAAGTCGGTTTGAACCTGTTGTTTCCATTGATGCTTAAGCACTTTCTATAACCTATGGTTATGAGTGCTGTTACCAGAAGTTAAATCTCAAGCTAAGTGTATACTTATGAAATAATCAGAATAACCCCGTTATTAGTAGCCTTTATGGGTGGCTAACCTGGTTGTGGGTTATTTTTCACTAATAGTGCACCTAGGTAGTGGCACTGATGTTAGTGTCTTTGCACCCATTTTGTTGAATTCTTATGTTTCAGAATAAATTTTACTAAAACAACATCCTGGCGCAACTTTCCAGATAGTGTGCTTGTTATACAATTTTTTTGCTGGGCTTCATCAGGTGATACTGATTACTTTTCACCAAAGTAGTTTTTTCTGCATCAAAGGATGTTACTTAAAAAAAACATGCAAAAATCAATGCTTTAGGCATTGCAAAATATTTTCCACATGCAAAAGTTCTGTTTAAGAAACCTTCAGCAGCCATTGTTTTTCATTCCTTGTACATTATTGAACAGTTGGCACTTATGTGCATGCATTGTTGAGGCTGATTTTGTTCACAGCTTTTCATAAATTTTGTATATGGGCTGATAAGAGCAATGATTTGAGATGTAGGAACCCACAACAGTCACATTTCATTCAAGCAGAGAACATTATGCAAAAGTGTGCGGCGATGCTCTGCTAATTGCAGACAGATGATTGCAATTTTCATTTGCTTGTTACCAGTATGTATGTCTACAATGTCTATGTTTTCGGCTTCAACAATATGACAAGTGCTATTTTGTGGCATTTTTTTCACTCTGATTATGTCTTGCAGCTACCACAACCCAAGTGGTACTCTTGGAGCAAGTTCGATTATGGTAAAAAATTAATATATTTCATTGAGTTGTTAACTCTTCCTTGCCAACACTTACGGCAGTGGTGCTCAAACTTTTTGGCTCGTGGGCCACATTTGTCTTTCAGAAACCCTTCGTGGGCCACAAGATCTAATAATCTCAATAAAAATTCTCTTAAATGATTAAAGTGTTAAGTTTTCTTTCCAATGAAAATTGCTTCGCGGGCCACTCCAGTGGGCCTTGCGGGCCACGGTTCGAGCACCACTGACTTAAGGGGTAAAGAGACGATTATGCATTTTGTGGAAAACAACAAATTGACATATTGCTCATGTTGAAGAAAGACATCCAATGTCCAATGGTAGAATGCTCAGATTTGGGGTAATTGTGACATTAACAGCTTCACTATTACGTTCAGCTTGAACTCTTACCACCACAAAAGATGCAGCTTTTGATTTTGTCTGTGTAGCACTGTGCTCATATCATAAAATCAGCTCGTGTAAAGCTTGTTGTTTCACGAAATATGCTCAGTATTTGCATTTAAGTTTAGAACCTGCTTAACACCTAACACAAGTGCCAGAATTTCATGCGCAGAATGGTTTCCCTAACTTTAGACGTTGTCCATTGATCGGATGTTTAGTAACTATTTTCTGTTTATAGAAAACGTGGAGTTATGAATTGTTTCAAGCAAAGAGTGTTGCAAGTACTGTTTTTAGTTGCATTTGTTGGAATTTTTGCCATTTTGCAACACAATGAGAATCAGTGGGATTTCATCGTTTTTGCCCAGCAGTGGCCAGAAGCTGCATGCATTGATATAAATGTAAGCTGAATTGTGATTTGGGGTTTCATTTCTTGTACTCAAAATTGAATTAAAGTCCGTTTGAAAGTCGCTCATTCAATGAACAAGTAATCTTGAGGCACTGTAGATTGCTGCTGCAGATATTGCCGTGTTTTTGTGTTAAAAGGATTTTATTTCCAGGAATCAAGCCATGAAACATGTTTTATGAATGCGGATATACAAACCTGGACAGTGCATGGACTCTGGTAGGTTGAAATGTTTCCACAACACTTTTATTTATGTTTCAAAAAAGCTGAATAAGTGTTATCACCTGTGCATACTATTCTACCTACTTTCGCTTTCAGGCCTAGTCGTCAGGATGGAATGGGACCATTTTACTGCAACGATTCTTGTCCATTCAGAGAATCAGAAGTTCGGGTATAAAGCGTGAGTTCGCTGAGTTACGTTAGCCTGGTACAATGTCGGGTCGAAATTTTAAACTCAGAGAAAGCTATACAGGAAGTAGCCTTGGGTTGTGACGTCCATTTGCGTTAAAATATCGGTATCATTTAGTAACTTTTCATAATCTAACTATCTTGAATGAACTTTTTCCACTCAAGCAACTGGGCAACGTGGAAGACATATGATCATCCATGATAATTGACACGCTGAAGGTCGCAGGTCCACGTGACAACTTGCACGGTCTCTACTGTGCGGCAGATAAAGTGCCTAGCCGTTTGTAATTACGTAATGCATTTCATGCTTTAGTATCTGGAGGAAGAATTAGACCGTCGCTGGCCAAATCTTATTCGTGGAACACCTAAAGATGACTTCTGGTGCGTAAATTCAACTGTGCATTGCATTATTGGTGCATTCATATGAACTAATGCAACGAGCGCTGCAGGAAGCACGAATGGAATAAGCATGGCACGTGTGGAATGTCTTTACTTGCTATTGACACGGAGAGCAAATACTTCGCCCAAGGGCTTCACCTGAACAAACGGTTGGATTTTATGAGGTAACCTCAAAATGGTGTCTGCGCACAAGTGGTAACACTCGTGTAGCTTTCAACAGTTGTTGATGGGAGTTCAATGTCTGAGGTTTTACAAATTGTTCTTATCTCCTCGACGATTAAAAAACTAATTGTGGGTTCGATCAGATAGCTCTACATCAGTGGTCTTCAACCTTTTTTGTACAATCCCCCCCTCCGGTAACTTTCTTTGAAAATCACCTCTAACTATAATTTTTGCGTTGTTTGATATAATTTTTTTGTTTCGAAACTAATTTCAGTACTAATGAAATACAAACGGGCAATCTAGTTAACACAAAATAAAACGGACGAAAAAACGAAAACGAATGCAAATACATTCGTAGAATAAACATTCATTTCCAAACAGCAGCTTGTTCCAACTAATGCGAACCTTGCGATGGTGTTTATCTGCAAGCTCTTTCAAAGCAGTTTGCAAGTTGGTCAGCTTGAGCAGGCCTGCACAACATACGCCCCGCAGCCGAATGCGCCCCGCGAAAGCTTTTCTTGCGGACCATGCGAGCTTTCTCAATTGCAGAAAATGTTGCAAAAGCTCGACCTCGAATAAGTAACTGTGGTTCCAGAATTTTTTCCATACTACAACGAAATCTCCGCATCGAAATGAAATAGACATTTGCGGCACCAGGCAAATTTATGTTGATAATTTGGCCCTTCGAGCTTTCTGAGATGTCCAGGCCTGAGCTTAAGTCTTACAGCGTTTCCACCGGTCTTGTTCATGTCAAGACGATTGCGGTATTTATTACGGGTGTGTAGTAGCCTACTTGGCAGAAACATTGCTCAGCAGAATACGTCGTGGGAAACATCCAGTAGTAATAGCTTCACTTTTCCCAAAAGTTCTGGAAAACGCTCACTGCACTTAAAGATTTAATTGTCTGTTCGTATGAAATATAACACGGGTTTCATCGTCGCTTTGGATGTCGATGAGACGTTTCTAGATGGTGGAATAGCATTCGCTTATGCTAGCTAGCTGACAAAAAGGTATTTCATCCAGTAACTCACCACGTAATGTAACTTTCGGTGTGATCTTCACAACAGAATGATATCATGGGAAGCCTCAAACAACAGGTAGCGAAAGGGATTGATTGGACTCCTTAGTTTAGCCAAGATTGGGTGTTTGAGCTTACTCGCTGGCCTAAATTACTCCTTTCCTAGACTTCTGTTATACTCTGTCATAAGTCAGATGAACACAGTACAGCAAAACACTCGAAATGAATGATAAACACGATAAGCACGTTTTACAATTTACGACTAAATTCACTAGTCATTAATTACTTACGTAAATCGTCTCGCAACAGTCATATTTCCAGGATTTTTACAACAAAATACACTTCAGTAGGCCTATATTGTATTGGTCAAGGTACTAACCATATTATAAACACGTGATAAACGACGGTCATATTTTTTTGCTTACGAAACAATAGTTTGGCAATGCTCCACCGAGGCCATGAAGACTTGTTTCAACTTTCAAGGCAATTTTGCTAATAATAACACAATACGGTTGGAGGGATCTTGTGACAGTTCACGACGAAATTTCATTAGGCTAAACGTGACGGCAACTCGCAATTAATATTTGCAATCGCTGCGAAAGTCGAGGCGATGATTTAGTGGTACCAATGTTATGATTGTTGGGCCATTTTACTACCTTCAAAAAAGCTGAAGTTTTCCTCTTGAAACATGGCGTTTGACCGATTGGGCATTTTCGCATAGCTGTATGAGTATTGGTTGCTTTCAACCGAAATCAGTATAATAGAACTAATTAACGCGTGCTATACGAGAACCCTCAAAAATCCCGCGTGCTGATGTATACAGGCAGGCTAGCAAATGTTATTGCTAGATGTCCTTTTTGTGACTTTGGTCATGCAACGATTGGGTTAACCAACCTAACAAACTATTCAGTGCAACAGCAGTCAGATATAACTGCTACTTTTGAACAGCATTGCAACGATAGTCTTTCTATTATTCATGTGAACACTGTAAGTCTGTCTAAAAATTTATATAAGCTAGAAAATTTCCTTACTCAGGTAAGGTATGCTC
>Ga0210059_1014886_pt1 | contig 11431 bp, 6 predicted proteins | sample Ectturendosymbi2_FD_188042 | JGI IMG/M metagenome (GOLD analysis project Ga0210059, IMG submission 188042) | Ecteinascidia turbinata endosymbiont from Florida, USA - Sample 2 (SPAdes) (version 2) | ecosystem: Host-associated > Tunicates > Ascidians > Unclassified | place: Key West, Florida... | reverse complement strand
TAACTCGCCAGCCGCTATAGCTAGAGAGTTGTTCAAACCCTCCATGGATTCAGCAAGTCTAGTAGTTTCAACTCAAAAAAAAAAATTTTCAGTTTTGGGTTTGGGGTTCTCTTGGGGGGTCGTCACAAGTGGGGGTGTTTTCGCATTTTTATGGCCTACTTTGCACGTCCATGGACGCCCATCTAATAGGCCCAAGTTTTGGCCCAAATATTTTTATGAATCTAGGCTATCTCACGAGTCTTTAGAGCCCTTGATTGACTTTCTCGCATATCTGGATGAAAAATTATGCCACAAAAACCAAAAAGTAGTCAAAAATCCTACCCCCAAAAAACGTAACCAGGGTGGAATAACACCCCTTTTGGATATGGCCATAACTCGCTGTTAGAATAGGCTAGAGAGGTGTTCAAACCCTCAAAAGATTCGTGAAGACTAGTAGTTTAGACTGAAAAAAAAAATTTTCAGTTTAAGATCACTGGTTTTTTGTTAATGTTTGCATATTCAGAGGTTGTTCATGCATATTTCTATACATTTGGATAATGACGTCACTTCCGGGGAGTCGAATCATCCATGGATTCTAGGCTTCAATACGAGTTTTTAGAGGGTTTGATGGACTTTCTATACTTTCTGGTTCAAAAGTGATGGCCAAACTTCCGGATTTTAATTAGGGAGATCCCTTGAAATTACTCAATCTTGTCCTCAACGATTTGGGGTCTTTTAGCCCCTACTTGGGCACCAGAAACGCTAGTAAGTCGATCTAAGCCTCTAAAGCTTCATATTCCAGCCTAGAATACAACCAAATTCGGGCCAAAATTTTGGCCCTTTGTGGAGGTGATGACGTCATAATGAAACAACCAAGAAAAGGCCAAGACTACCCTTTTTCTAACCCCACCCACCGAAAACCCCGAACCCAAATCTAAAATGTTTTTTTTTCAATGCAAACTAGAAGACTTTATGAGTCTTTCCAGGGCATGTATAGCTCGCTAGCATCTTCTGGCGGGGAGTATCGCAGGTTATAGCAAGCCACCAGTGGGAGACTCATGCATTTTCTGATTTTTCTGAATTTGGGGGTAAAATGGGGTTTTGGGGCCATAACTTTGGTTTCAGACATGCTAGAAGGTCAAGCAAGGGCTCTATTTACGCGGGAGATCATCTAGTTTCCAAAAAAGTTTGAGCCAAAATTTTGGCCCATTGGGTTGGCGTCCAGGGCCCGTCAAAGTTGGTCAAAAAACACAAATCACCCTCACTTTGCGAGCCTCTCCCAAGCAAATCCCTCACCCAAATCAAAAAATTTTTTTTAATAGAACCAAGACGTCTTGCCGCATCCGTCGAGGGTTTGAACAACTCTCTAGCTATAGCAGCTGGCGAGTTATAACCAAAAAACCTAGAGCCAATTGATTTGCTAGCGCGGTCGTTAAAGGGTTTTGTAACCCTGCAACCGCAAAACCCAGTGTTCAATTCTTGCCAATGAAAACTTCAATACTAATTACTCCTCTGAAACGAAGATAACAGAGTTACGATTAGGGTAGTTCGGAATCAATAATTTTTACTACCCGGATATTTGTATTTTAGCTAACTGGTTAACAGGTAATACCCTCTAATGGTAAGACAATTGATTTCACGAGACTTGCGTGATAAATTGATTGTAAAACCATGACACAGTTTGATTATATACATACACACATGCAATGTGCGAGCAAATATGAAGAAAATCATGCATTTTTAACCTTTGCTGCTTCTTCTTATGAAGCACAACCACTGGCGCAGCAAAGGAGCCGCTGGGGTTCCGGGTGGCACTTTCTCGGGAGCGGCAAGTAGTTGATTAAAAATAGTTTTTGAAAGCAATTTGAACTCTTCCAGTTTTGTGCTTAGCCCTGAAAAGCTTGAAAATACGGTTTAGCCCTGAACAATTTGAATATGTGGTTGTGTAGTGAACAAACTAATAAAATATTTCTTCAAAAACCTGAGTCATATCCAATGAACAAAAACGCCCCTGTGCTTGTGTGTTTGTATTGCTATTGTTGCAATCGGAAATCCTGAGCGGAATGTGCGCAACAGAGATGAGCATTGGAGTGGACTTGGATTGGAATGGATCCGGCTATTACGAATTTTGTTGGATTTGTGTTGGATTGGGACTGTCAATTGCTTCATAAAGTTAGGATCAGGACTGGATTTAGACTGAGTTAATGGAAAAAAATTACGTAATTGTTGTTGTTGGAAAGCCATATTTTGTTAATTTTTTAGACTTTATTTAGATTTGGACTTATATTTTTATGAAAGTTTTGTACTATGGTTGGTCTTGGACTGTTTCCAAAATTCCAGATTGGATCTGGATCGCAAAATATGACAGTCCGCTCATCTCTGGTGAGCAAAGCTTTGCACTGTGGCAGCAAGCAACAATAGATATCACGTGCCATGATCACTCTTCACATACACTAGTCATCAAGTTCAATCGTTCACACGTTAATATCAGCAGAGCTTCCATGCCGGAATCAAGCTAAAATTGCTTGTTCGCGCCACGCATATATAGTGTTTTTCTTTGCGCACATTCCGTTCATGGTTGACTGCGCATTCCAGCACACCGCCAGCGGAGTGGCTGCAACACTATCAGTGTTTCTTCAAACTTACTTGGATGGCAATTGCCCACCAGTCCCTGCACCTTAACCCCATACCCAGCCAACGCCATTTCCTTTCACCCCAGTCAAACGTACTTTGAACACAGGATAGAGATGACATTTGACCACAGGCCAACAAATATCACTGGTCCGGTAGTTCAAGGTTAAAATTGTCCCTTTCCAGGCAAAATCTGAAAAATAAGCCTTGCTTCATATCACCATAATAGTCAAAGTTATCTTACTGTAATCCTTTTTCTCAAATCGTTCGATCTTCAGCAACGCCCCAACAGCACATCACTTGACACCCGTTGGCATTGGCGACAAATATTTTTTAGCACGTCCCATGCTACTGTTTATATTTAGTTGAAGATTTTCAATAAACAAGTACCACAAGCCTGGTCATTAGGTGGGTTTATCAACATTAAAATTTTAGCGGGTGAAGTGAAGATCTCTGCATAGATTAATTTGGTTATTTTCAATAAAAATGATGTTTTTCCAGAAAGGTTTTTGCTCTGATATGGATAATTTAGAGGGTACGATCCTTAGTCTGAAAATGTAACGCAAGGACAAAGGATATTTAGTCATGATTGTGGTGGAGACTTTTATAAGAAGGGACTCAGCCGAAACAGTTGCACAGTTTAGTAATGGCTGTACTGAATCAAGTTGTTCAATGCGATTACCGTCAAACTCAAGACGTTGTAGTCACTTCTGAGCATTAAAAAGGCAGTTGTCGTATGTGGCAGTGTTTGGCAATACAGTTTTCGAAATAGCCCACTGTAGGCGTCTATTGCTAACGGAACAAACGTAAAGAGTAAAACTATGCATACGTCATTGGAAGAAGTCCAGCCCAACACTTAGACCAAGTTTGCAGATCAGGATATAAAGGCTCCAACGCAACACATCTCAATCAGGGCCACTTGTAAGTCTATATGACAAATTTTATCTAAATGTATCTACACAGTGACAAAAGTAACGTTTGAAGCCTTTCATATATTCTTAGACAAATGAACCACTATTCAAACATTGGGTGATCCAAGAGATTTTTTTATGTTACTGAGATCAGAATATTGAATTTATTATTATAGCCTACTATATGCAGTATATAGGCTTTACGAATACTTTGGTTTCGTTTAAGATGGGGTGCTACACGAAATATTAACATACATAAATTACATCTGTCGATTAGGTAGCCTATCAACACTGCTCTAATACCCCGCAATAACACAGTTCCTGTGTTTTTTGTTTTTATCCCCTAGCCTAGAATGAATAATGGATTGAAGCTAAATGGTGCGGCATACCTCAGACAGTAAACCAGCTGTCTCCACAGGAGTGAGCAAGGTAGTAAGCAGAATCCCATACAGAGTTCGAAGATTGGCAGACCGTTGAAAAAACGTAAAACGGATTAGCAGCAGTACTTTTCTTGATCTGGTTAACCGAAAGAAAGATATCTGCATATCGGATAGCAAAAATAATCTCGGTTAACAGGTGTGGTGAATGTATGATTTGATTACCTTGTCCTTGCCACGTAGTGGCGCCTGCAATCTTGCAATCCTTAATTGTGCCCCTGTGTTCGCCCCGTGGCTGTTGCGTTGTGTTTGCGGTCTCGTAATGCAATACTGCAAAGTGTTCTTTTAGTGCAGTTTGCCCGCCCTGGGAAGCATTTGATCAATTACGCTGTTGTGTTTGTTTCAGAGTTTCATTGCTCGCTTGTTCAACTCCATGATTGAGCGGTGTCCTTAGTGAATTAAAGCCTGGCTTTCTGCAGATAGTGTTCAGTAGAATTCGCAGGCGAGTGCACGACAACGGTTTAACTGCTATACGGATAAAACAACCCTAGTTGCGATCAATACAAACAATCAAAAGAAGCGTGGAGTACGCAAGTCGCAAATACCATTGTTGATGTCTCAAGCAGTAGGCCTAATTACAAAAACATGTAGGCTAACGGTGCTATACACGAGATAACTTGTCATTTATTCGTTTATGCTGCTGTAGGAGCTACACGTAGAAATTGAAAGGAAAAATCTAAATCTTCAAGTAACGTTACCAGTACAAAAAGGTGTGGGAACGCCGTTCCCACCCCACTACACCCCTGTGTGCCACAGTCCAGAGATGATCACTATCCAGTTTGCCGGATGGATATGCAGTCGGATAGTAAGCTTTCAACCGGATGTGCATAGTGTTTTTAAGCGGGAACCGGATCCCGATAAGGATATCTGGACGGACATGCCTTATTCGATATTTTGAGAACGCAGGCTCGACAGGCTGTGAAATGGTGAAATCATGGAGAATGTTGCACACATTGCACACTGATTTTTTATTATCTTTGGAACCATCTTGCTAGCTTTGTGTGCCATCCATGCCTCCGAGTCTATGGTGTAATGTCAGTTCAGGACCGTAGTCCTTAATCTACTGATTGGATGCAAGTTTGTCCGGGTGAGTCCGCTGCTGGTGTTGCTAAGGCTCTTTCAGTAGACATGGCATTTGCTCGGGTAAGCCACTGCGATCTGTAGTGGAGACCATTTACAGCAGGCTAGCTGTTGTAACGTGGTCTGTAATATGGACTCCCTGAATGCGTGGGCGCAATTTGGTGGGGGACACGGAGGACGTGCCCCCCACTTCTTTACACGGGGAGGGACATAATATGCCAAGTTTCCCCCACTTTTTTCTTTTAAGGTTTGTGTTCGGAGAGGTTTCAAAATTAAATGTGACGTTCGTCACGTTTTGTTTGAAGACCTTTTCATGTTAAGTTAGATGTTACACATAGCCATGTTGATGTTAAAACAGAGTTTGGTTTGGTATCACTGATTCTGATATTTTTATAAACTTTTTACTTCAAAAATTATTTTTAGCATTGTGCAAGCTTCCAGAGACCGCAAAAGATTGTTAACTGCCTCTGTTCGACATTTATCCTGTCTGGTTTACTGTAAGAAAGGTCACTGTCTTGAAACAGTGAAATTTAATGGCTGCACACGTGAGAGACCACATTACAGCCATGACTTGTTTCGCGCAAAAACGTTGGCTAACTGGCTTTAATGTGACGTTGGTTGTCACGTATTCAGAAATAGACAGCGTAAAATTTAAAGATGCAGGTGTATAATGTTAGAAAGTAACATTTTCAGGCAAACCTCTGCGAAGTTTTTGCCGAAGACAAACAGCAGCACTATTATGGAGACTTAGTTTTAGGATGGGCAGTTTTGCAAAAGACTGTCTTCAACCATTAGTAAACAGGCTTTCCATCAAAAATTTAGAGAGGAATTGACCTAGCTATATATTGTCCTATAGCTCAAAAATTAATGACTTGACTAAGAATAAAAAATAACCTATACATTTAGCCTTATTTCTTGTATGTCACGACAAGGGTGACTAGCAAATTCAAAAGATATTCATATCCACAATGCAGCAATGTTTTCATCCAAGTGCGTAACATTGCTTTAGCTGCAGCCTACGCATAGGTGGCGGAACTATTTTCAAAGTGGCAGGCACAAGTGCACGTCAAAAAACTAGAAAATTTTTGTGATTTGAATTGGTTACTGTGACATCATGAGCACTGAAATATGATGTCATTAACCTTTGTCAGCACGCAATTTTATTCAAACGTTGATAAGCCCTCAACGACCCCTATCTACACAACGCCCTATCAATCTACACTGACTTGAGCACATAAATGTAACTAGTTGCTATTAGTCTTACACAAAAATAATTTACTTTACTAACAATGGATTCAATAAGAATTGTGTTACTTAAATGTATTTAGGCAAATTTTGAAAATCAAAAGTGGTAGGGCTGCGCCCTCCCAGAAAAAAAGTGGGGGAGCCTAAAACCATGAGGCCGTCCTGGTTCCGCCACCTATGAGCCTACGTAACACCTAGTTTGGCTGGGCAGTCTTTTCGTGTTATTTCAGGTGAAACGTGACTCACCTTGTTCATTTTGATTTCTGTTTAATTTCAATTATATTTTTTTGTCTTTGTGCATGTGTAACTCTAGAATAAAACTTTTGACATTAATTTCACCTACTCAAATTTGATGTCAAACCTGAAAAATGTGGTTGTGAGAAGATTGAGCTGAGTGGCATAACTGACAGAAGTCACAAGGCAACAGTCACCAGCAGACCCATAACCAGCTTTGGACGCCAGGGGGCGAATAATTTTCTGAGGGAGGCCCAAATTTTACATCGATAGCGTGCACGAAAACAGTGGTTATGCATACAATATGTCCATGACATTTTGCAGAGAGGGAGAAAGTTTTTCCAGGGGGGCGAAGCTCTCCTCTTGGTTGCGGACATGGTCACCAGATGACTAGGTATGCAGACATCACATCACCTCAACCTAATCCCTAAACCTGAACGTTGGAAACTTCTGAAAAAAAAAAGTAAAGAAAAATTAGCCCCATGAATTGAAATGTGCAACCACTACTACTATCAAAACAAAAGTTGTCAAACCGAAAACCATTGGCACAGCAGATGTTAACGTTCAGTAGCCACATCCTATTTTACATACTGTTTTGGTTTGTAGACTACCTGAGCTAGCTAGGTTTGGAAAAATCATAACAATGAATAGGATTAATAAAAATAATCATGAAACTGAAATTATGGACGGCAGAGATGATCACTATCCGGTTTGCCATTTGGATATCGGGAAGGATAGTGAGTTTGCAACCGGATACGGATATCCAAAAACTGCTTTCAAACGGGAACCGGATAAGGATCCGGATATCCAAAACACTTTTACCGATATTTCGAGGTTTCAGACTTTTGGAAAACGTTGCACATTGCACAATCATTCATTTGTTATCTTCAGAAGCATCTTTTCAGCCTTCTGTGCCGTGACTCCCAGTTTGTCTGTGGTGTCATCTCTGTACCGTAGCAAAATCCCATTCCCCCTCTTAATCTGCTAATTGGGCACGCCAGGTTTGTCAGCATGAATCTGTTCCTGGTGTGGCAAGATAGGGCCAGGGCTGCCAGGTTGGGATTTCAAGGCCAAATTCCCAAAATTTGGCCTTTTTAAAAGTTGTTTAGCATGAAAAAATGGTATTTGGCATGTACGTCATATTTTGGCATTTTTTTGGCCTTTTTTCATGATGTTGGCATGAAATAAGATTGTTTGGCATTTTTTGAAACTTCTGGCTCAGTTACTGTTGTCAGCGTAGAATTATAACTTTTTATCAGGTCAAAGGTCCTCTCTTTTCTGCCACGGTCCCACTCTTGAAGATACAAACGGCTTTGCCGTCTAAGTGACGTCACAGGGCAAAAGACAAAATGCTTTTTTGGGCAACACTTCGAAAACTGCGGCAATTTTAAGCAGTGTTAGACTGTGCGGTTTTGAGAAAATAAACATAAAAGTCTAATGCAAATTACGTTAGCTGTTGTGCTGTGCAGTATTTAAGTTTCTTTTGCAAAGGATCTACTGTACAGTGTGTTGTTATTTGCAGATTATTGGTATTCTTCATGCTTGTATGTACTGTATGTAATAAGCAATGTTTTAATGTAAGCACATAACAGCTCTGCCAGATGTTTCAGATTTTCACATAAGTTTTGAACCGTGATAAAGCCAATTTAGCAGATTTCCCCGGTTAAAAACAGTTAAGTCAATGTAAATGTAGCAGATTTTGATATAAATGTATACCAGAACAGCCAAATTTGGTAGATTTTCTTTTTGTAGTAGATATTTTGTGGAATTATGACATTTCTAACTAATGCTTGGTTTCAAGATGATGGTGCATGTGTATTTTCATGAACTGTGGTTCATTGTTTCCGGCATTTCGTAGGTGGCCTATTTTCTATTCAGCATTTTCAAGCAAAAGTAAATGGTAACATATTTTGTTCTAGCTCTGACTTCAGGGACAAAACCTTGTATATCAAAGGGTGAAAAATGAGTAAGAGTGTTTGTAGTTTAATTCTATTTGTTTTTCTAAAGTACAATAGTTGTTTGTTGCTTTATATGCTATAATTAGCGCCTTCTTCACAAGCACCATTGTGTTTTTGCCAAATTACTCATCTGGTAATATTAAAACCAACAGCATTCAGCCTATTTCAGCTTGTTTGGTATTTTTTGAAGCGATTTGGCATTTTTTTGTAAGTGGTTTGGCATTTTCTGTTCACTTGGACCTGGCAACCCTGGATAGGACTATTTCAGTATACATTAAGGACGTTGTTTGCTGCGTACCTGGACTAAGGCTAGCTAGTGTAGGCCTACTGTGATCTGTAGTCTAGACTAGCTAGAGCACGCTAGCTCTTTTAATGTCGTCTGTAGTCTACATCAGGCCTTGCAGTCTTCACACCTATTCTACGTGAGCCTGCATTGAGTCGTTGTTGGATGATACCAGGCCAGATAGCATTTTTCTTTCTTAAACATGATATGCAAAATTGTTTTTGGTAACACTGACTTGTTGGACTGAATTTTTAGTCAGTCATTTTAATATGAATGACATATTTTTAAGCCAGTGTATATTTTTGAATGCTGTTTTGGTTTGTAGACTAGCATTGCTATGTAGTTAGGTTTGGTTGAAGTGCAACAAGGGTAGGATTAACAAATGAAATTATGAATGTGAACTCATGGAATGCTTGGCGTTAAAATCTAACCACTGTTGCCAAAGAAATGGCTAATGACAGACTTGGTGTGGCAACAGAACCGTCGCTAGAAAGTCTTCTATAGGGAGGCTCTACTGCAATGGGGCTTGACATTCTGAAATTTGAACAAATATTACTGTTTTATAGTGCTTCGTATTTCAATTTGGGGGGCTTGGAGCTTTGTTTCGGAGAGGCTAAGCCCACCAAAGCCGCCCCGTGGCCATGGGACTATGTGGCAAAACTTTAGCTTGCTTTTTAATGCAAATGACTCGGAAAACCCCTTAGGTTACGTGATATGATTTTAAACTTGCAAGATACGTCAAAGTTTCTGTTTGTAAGCATGACAAAGGCCCAAAATGGCACAACGCATTCGGGTTGTGTCTATTCTGCTTCGTGAGGCAAAACCTGTGCTGGGACTATTTAACCTTTATTTGAAAACAATTGGTTGAGGTGGTAATGTGACAAGTACAATACGGGGAGACAATTTGTTGGGATTTAAGAGTTTATGGTTAGGGTTTAGGATCAGGATCAGCGCTTATGGTCAAGATTTAGTGGTTCAATGTTTAGCGCTAGGGTTTAGCCTGCAGTTCATGTAATGTAGTGGTTTGCAAACTGTGGTACGTGAAGGCTTTCAAGATGGTGCACGAATAGGCCTACCTTTTCTAGACAAAATTGTATTCACAGCTATAATTTTTATTCATTGGATTCTGTTAATAATTCCTGAATTTCTGTGTTCTGCCCTTGTTGGCTTTGAAAATGGCCACAAAAATTCTCACATCCATTTTTTTCATGTTGAAACGATTTCCAAGCTTTAGATCGAATGATATCTGGCATATTGACTTTTCCTGGAACAAGGTGGTATGTGCTGACAGTGCGGGAGCCACAAATGGTGCGTGATCAGAAAAAGTTTGGAAACCACTGACCTAATGCAAACAAGAAGCTGCTAACTGCTTGCCAGCCCTGAAACCATGACAACCATCATCCATGCATGGGACTGAGCTGTTACACATGTCATGGTCAACTAAGCAGGATATGCGTTCCAAACTTGTCATTTGACTACTAAAACCAATCCTGTTCAGCCAAAGTCAAAATAACTCTAGCAGTTATTTTGCCTCATAGGGCTATTTTGCCTCGTGAGGTAAAATAAACACATCACAAAAAATATAAGTTGTGCATCACAATACACTTTCGGATAGCTCTCGGATACGGATAGTATGGTTTCAACCAAAACAGGATTCGGATCGGATACGGATATTATTTTTCAAAAACAGGATAGGATCGGATAGTAAAAATCCACTGTCCGATCATCTCTGATATCCATATCCAATCCTTATCCAAAAATTTCTTAAATTTAGTATCCGATTGCGACACTGGCTAAATACGAAAAACAGGCTGTGGCTATAGATCCGCCAGTGGACCTTCATTTTTGAAATCTTATTCATCCGTCGCCTGTTACGTGACACTAATCCATTACAAGTGTGCAGCAGATTCCATAACGCTTGGTAAAAACGTAGTAAACCTAACCCTTTAAGCCTAAACTTAAGCCCTAAACCTAAAACTAACCCCTAAACCTAACACTCAAACCTAAACCGTAAATCTAACCACAAAAGTTTGGAAACTTTTAAAGAATTAATAAAAATGGTACCATGAACAATGCAACCACTACTACTAAAACGAAAGGTGCCCGATCGTGGCCAGAGTCAACGCGAAAACCATTTACTCTGTAAGACACGTCTACTTGACTACCATGACAGTGCTGCTAATGTTGCAAACAGAGCGTTTTATTCTAACTGTGTCACCGGCAGCAGACGTATAACCACTTCCAACCAAAAAACCCTGTCATGTTGTGACCCAATCTATAAAAATGACATCACATGTTGTGCCCTTTCAATCGGAAAAACAAAAAAATAGTGTGTATTTTGCCGCCAGAGGTACGGCTCAACTGTAGTAATTTTTCCATTTGAACTGTAGTGCATCTGGCTTTGTCCACTTATAATATAATAATAATATTGATATTTTATTACGGACTCATGGTCCATATCACAGACACAAGAACACAAAAAGTGGTTAGCTATACATCAGCACACATTACAGAAACGGTGTTAGCACATGACCAACACTGGGAGGAACATAGCAGTTTATCCTCACCACAGCTGTATCGTCATTCGCAAAAGCACAGAAAATGGATAACCATACAGTAGGGCATTACACAACCGGTGTTAGTACGTGTCCAGCATTGAGACGAGCAAGACCT
>Ga0210059_1014885_pt1 | contig 11431 bp, 3 predicted proteins | sample Ectturendosymbi2_FD_188042 | JGI IMG/M metagenome (GOLD analysis project Ga0210059, IMG submission 188042) | Ecteinascidia turbinata endosymbiont from Florida, USA - Sample 2 (SPAdes) (version 2) | ecosystem: Host-associated > Tunicates > Ascidians > Unclassified | place: Key West, Florida... | reverse complement strand
GCCAACCGTTAGGTGGTAGTATTTCGCTGAAGTTTTTACAGGAAACTAGGCTACAATCCGAGTCTTTTGATACTTTGGATGACCTGTTGGGGTTTCTGGTTCAAAAGTTGTGATGTTAGTTAGTAAATATATTTGACTAATTAGCTAATTAGATAATTAATTAATTTGTTTATTTTAGATCATAACTTTTGAACCAGAAATGCTAGAAAGTCGATCAAAGGCTCAAAAGTCTCGGACTCGAGCCTAGTTTCCAATGAAAACTTCAGCGAAACACTTTGGCCTAGCGGTTGGGCCCTAGGCCAGGCAACATGAGCCAAAATGACCCGAAAACTAATTCACTTATGACGTCAGTCACAAAAAATCCGCACCCCCCAACCAAAAAATTTTTTTTCGAGTGTAATCTACCCGACTGGCCGATCCGGTTGAGCCCTTGAACAGCTCTCTAGCGCAATCGACGGAGGAGCTAGGGCGTTGGTAAGGCAACCGAAAACTGCTGTTTTAGGCTGAAATCAAAGTACGAATATATCGTACCCCGGCTGTCAAAGTGTTTAGGCAAAATATGCTTGTGCAGGCTTCTTTTCACACAGTGTAAAAGTATAGGGCTGGTTATCTATGCAGGCTCGTGGGAATACTGAGTGAGCAAGTGCAAAGCTGTATATTTGATGTTGCGAGTTTTCACAATTCATTTGCTCATTCTTGTTAAGCCTGCGTGGTTTTCTAATTTTAATTAGTTGTCCGATAGTCGTCAACGTACAGATCTATTTCTCATTGTCTGAAACAGTTTTGCGAGAGTGTCAAACTTTCTTGATTTTCCATCGCTAATGTTGTTCTGGACGTTGATTATTCTTACGTTATGTCTTAGGCTATTTGTAAAAAGTGATCGAAAAAAGGATATTAGGCAGTTTATGAAAGAAAAAGCATTTCTGATAGCCTAAGCGTAGAAAACATTTCAGACAAGAGGTTGAGAAGTGAGGTTTATCCCGCACAGACTGATGAGAGCACCACAAACGTAGTGGTGGATAGATCAATCTAATTCAGACTCAGTTGTCTGCAGTTATGGGCGTCCGCAGGGGAGCGAAAAACGGGCATTAGCCCCCGCCTGGAAGTTGGAACGAAGTAAAGATTACTAGAAAACCTGAAGCCAGCAGTTAATTCCAATTAATTGATTTAATTCTTGCAATGGCAGTTTATTTACCGGTCTGACACTCACAGTGCACAAGAGTCAGGTTCACTGTTCTGGTATCATGCAGTGATGAGCTTGCAGTTCACTCAATGCGCTCCTTTGCCTGCAAAGGCAGATTGCGAAACTTGTGAGCGCCTTGTTCTACTATTCGCCTTTATTGGGTAACAATAACATGTCAACAAATCTTCAAAGGTTAACTTCAAGTTGCGGCCAGGGCCGGCCCTAGCAGATGCGGGGCCCAATGCAAGACCTAAGGGCGGGACCCCTCTGAGCAGCGATTTTATGACGTCATCGTGTTCAGTCAACCGTGTTACGATCGTGGTAGAGCGCAGATACGCAGTACAGCACTTAACACGAGAATTGAGCACGTTTGCTAACGTTCGAGAGGAAATTTGCTGGTTCTGACGAGAGCGTTCTTTGTTAACAATGAAATTTATATGGCGTTTCTATTGAATTCTCAAGCGCAAGGTGTATCTGGTAAAATGAATAATCTACCCAAACACTATTGCACGGGGCGCCCAGAGACGCAGGGCCCAATGCAGCTGCATCGGCTTAGGCCGGCCCTGGTTGCGGCAGCAGCGTTTTGACGCATGTGACTGTTGAATGCAGACATCTTGGCACATATATGCAGCGAGTGACTGCTGATAGCATAAGTCACGTACTTTCATCCTATGTGAAAAGAAACCTTGCTGCCAACAAAGCGCATATTTTACAACCAATGTTCCCTCTAAGGTGCGCAACTGCGCAGTACCACCAGACCATTGTCGCAGTGAAATCTCATTCTAGCGCACTTGCAGCATTCAAAAACATTGGGAAAACACGAAAACAAAGAGAACCTATTTCAATTAGGTGTGTACTTTGTTCGTATTTTGATAAGATTTTATATTTACTTTAATCATTCACGAAGTTTGTAATTCATTTAGAACTCTGCCTGCTAACTCAGTCTTAAAATATTCATGCTCACTAAAACAAACATATGCTCAGTGTAGAATCTCTTAGGGCAGTGGTTGCATTGTGCTTGCACAATAGAAAATCAGAATGACTGCATGAATATTACATGTGCCTACTGGAAATTTTCGGAAGGGGGTCGTCAGGTTAAATTGGGTTGCAAAATGGATATCTGCATGTAAAAGGTTGTAAATCATGTCTTAGAGCAGCTATGTTCAACCTAAATGGCTTACTGAGCCAAAAAGTATGTCACTATCTTGACCAGGGCCGCACATTGAATGGCTTATTTGATCTTAGCAAACTAAATTTAGCTTAAACTAATATACTGAAAGTGTTCGAATCCTAACTGCAATGGTAACAGACGTGATAAAGTGGCACTGAGGACCACCTGCATCAAAAATGTCAAATTCAAGATTATTAAGACAAGGACACGTTGTAAGTATGCAGGATACTTTTACTACAGCGAAAAGTCGACTGGGCCGCCCAAAACCCTCAACGGGGTCGCGAGTTGACATAGCTGTCTTAGAAGGAGCACTGTTTGCAAGTGTTGCCGTAACGTTGAGCAGTTTCTTTGTGATGTAGAAAGGGTAAAGCGTTTTGTGTACGTCCATTTGCGATGCATCGTCAGAAACCTGAAAAGGATACGCAAAATGTCGACTTTGCCCCCTCTGGAAAAATTTCTGTGGACGCCCCTGGACTTTCACAGAAGTAAAATGAATTTAGTGATGTATTTACAATGGTATAACAGACGAGCAACCGTCATATCCACGCAGTTATGAACAATCTTAAGTACATAATTTTAGATTACTTGGCTGAGAGGAAATCTGGGATTTCGGACTGCCCGCAGATATTTCTGCGACTGGTTCATAAGTAGTGACTGAGACATGCTACCGAGTACAGTACACTTAGGATAATACTCCTCTACTTAAGGTTGCCAGACGTCTTTGAGCGCCAAGAATTGTCCTTGAATTTGTTATTAAAACTCAGTATGTCATTGATTCTTGAAAAACGTTTTGTTGTCCTTGAATATTTTCCGGCGCCCTTGAAAATTCTTGAATAAATTTAAATTGTTCATTTTTGAACTATTGATTGCATTGAACAAGAATCAAGAATAAACAGTGTGAATGATGAGCCGAACAATGTGTAGATTTTTCCATTTAAGCAGTTTATAGCAAAAAAGAAAATATTCAAGAACGGTTGTGTCTTCATAATCATAATGTTTTGTTTAGTTTTCAATTCGTACATGGTTAGCTGTAGCCTGCCTTAAACTTGCTGAAAGGTGAAAATAGCCATGGGCGTCCGCAGAAATTTTTCCAGGGAAGGGAGCAACGTGATCATATTACTTACATTTTTTAGGTTGCTGACGTTGCAATGCAAATGGACGTTCACAAAGCGCTTTACTGTTTCTACACCACAAAAAAACGCCCCATAAAAGCACGCGCTCCATTCGCATCTATTTTCAATTTCAAAATCGTTTTCAAGTGAAGCTTTATACGAGTTTGCCACAAGAGTGTACTTCCTGTCATCCGTTACAGCGTTTGCTGAATTGGTGCGTGAATCTCGTTATCACTGTGAACCTACCATCGGCGTCGGAAGGAGGAGCAAGACCCCCTGGATTTTGAAAATCTCACCAAAAAAGGTTGTTTTGTTTGTTTCGAGTGGGAAAAAGCAAATTTCACCCCTTTTGGCCCCCCCTAGAAAAGTTTTGGAAAAATATCTTAGTGGTCCCCCCTTGGAAAAAATCCTTCCGACGCCCGTGGACTCCGCACAACTGAGCCTGAAAAGGACTTGAACTATCAACAACCGCGTTTGCGGTTCTCTCATTAGTCTGTGCTGGTTGAACAAAACTCACTTCTAAAATCTTTTGTTCGAGTGAGTTTCTACACTTCGGCTATCAGAAATGCTTTTTCTTTTCATAAACTGCCTAATATATATTTTTGTGAGCACTTTCTACAAATAAGTTATTTTCAGACAATCAACGACCAGATCAACATAGCAGTGAAAAAGCAAGAAAGTTAGGCACTCTCGGAAAAGTGTTTCGAACAATGAGAAATAGACCTGTATCTTAACACGATTATCGGACAACTTTAGTACTTACTAAAATTAGAATACCACGCAGGCGTAAAAACTGAGCAGATGAATTATGAAAACTCGCTGCAGAAAATATAACTTTGCGCTTAGTACTCATTCAGAAGTCAGAACTAAGTCTTAACGATTGATGTATTCTCACAAGCCTTTCACAGAGGTATTTCCAACAAGCCATGTAGTTTTATACTGTGTGAATAGAAGCCTGTATAAGCGCAGCTTAAGCTCTTCACTCAGGCACATTGGTCACAATCTCACACTTCAATGGATTTTTCAAACTTGAGGAAGCGTTGCTACAGATTCACCCCTGCTGCTTTTCACACAGTATGAAACGTGTCTTATCGTTATCAGTAGTCACTGTCTCGCTAAAAGAAGTACCAAAGATGTCTAAGGTCAACAGTCACATGCGGAAAACAATAACTATTGTAACTTGAAGTGAACCTTTGAGATTCGTTGCCATGTTATTGTTGCGCAACAAAGGGCAATAGTAGAACAATGAGCTCGCTAGTTACGCAACGTGAGTCTGCAGACGGAGTGGTCATGAGTGAACTGCAAGCTCATCACTGCATCACACCAGAATAGTGAAGCTGGCTCTTGTGCAGTGTGAGTACCATACCGGTAAATAAAGTATTATTGCAAGAATTAAATTAATTAATCGGACTCAAGATGCTGCCTTCAGATTTTCTAAAATTTTTGGTTCTTAGTCCCAATTTCCACGGGGGTAAATGCCCGTTTCTCCCCCCTGCAGACGCCCAGGAAAGTAGTTCACGGTATCTCTTGAAAAACAAAATGTCCTTGAAAAAATTTCAAGTGATCTGGCAACCCTACCTCTACTACATACGTACACTCAACATTGATCAATAGACTGAAACTGTGGTGTGCGGCCGCGTGCCTTGAACGTTACAGTATAATTCAATGTGATATGCTGTGTCCGTGTGTGACAAAACAATCGTCTCTACGATTAGTCGAATGTTGCGCGCTGTTGCGGCCGATGTTATGACAATTCTAAACGTTGGTTAGTGATCGTGAGCACGCTTGCGTTGCGCCTGAAAGGTCCCGAAACCAGTCAATGCACTTTGAGAACAATACAGTGTGTAAGTGGAGAACAATCTGGATTACGACATGTGAAAAGAGCAGATTTTATCCGGTATTGGCGAAGATCCGGATTAAAAACTCCGGATAAACCGAAGATTTTTATAAAGAAAAACGCTAGAAATCATTCGTACCACCGGTTTTATCAGGTTTTGGCGAAGATCCGGATTAACCGAGGTTTACTGTATTTAAAGTCGTGGGGCTTGAAACAAAGGACAATTACTTAAGGGAAGCGTTGCAGAAAAAAGGTTAAGAACCACTGCTCTAGGCTGATGAGGTTGAGTGTAAAAGAAGTCAGCAACTGTACTAGGGTTGGCAGATGGCCGGTATTTCACCGGCCTGGCCGGTATTTTACTGCTAATTTAGCAGAGGCCGGTAGGAAACCGGTATTTTGAAAATCAGTGCCTGAAGCCGGTATTTTGAATATAAATGCATTGGAGTAACTCCAAAAAGAACCAACACAGAACTTCACAACTTACATTGACTCTAGTAGTGCATCTTGTCAGGACAGTTCCTTCAGCGAAATTCATAATCCAAACTGGGGGAAAAGTATTCCTTGTAACTTAACAATCTCAGTGTCCCTTTGTTTTCCCGTTCCTTTGTTTAGTTTAGTTATACTGACCATGCTCCATCTTATACGTGATCTGTATAAGCATTTTTTCGGCAATTAACCGTGAAACCAGCGCAGGTGATGTTGCTTTCTAAACTGCTACAGGCTATTGCAGAAGAATGCAGGAAAATCGTGGAGATTAACAGGAAGAGAGTAGCATTGTAAAGACTATAGAGAACCTTATACTCCATCCACTGCGTAAAATACAGAGATCGAGAAATTGTAATCTTAATGAATCTTAGCAAGTTTCGTTGATTTCTCTTCGTACAAAGCAGTTTTCATCATGAATGTGATTAAATGTACAAAGTTTAACCGCACGGAGAAAGGTTTTAGCTCAAGTCATTTTTACTATCGCCAATGGTAAGCTATGGATAGGCTGTGTTTGAATGCGCAGTGTTCACTAATAAAGATGGCAACTTGGCCTCCGCCTTATTTCTCTTATTTTTTCGATGATAAGATTTTTGTCGTTTGCAGTGGCAATAGAGATTATTAATCCTTCAAAAAATAATAACATGTAGACTAACTTATTTTCGCAATCATGTTAGCCGCATTGAACCGACACAATATTTGGTCAGAGGACTATAATTGGCTCAAGAGCCAGGAAATCAACCGGGAAGTCATCTCTCAGCCAGTCTTTGAATTCCAAAAGGTACTGAGAAACTTTTTGAAAAGCGTCAGTTGAGCTAAAAAATGTTTTTTGCAGACTGAAGTGAATATCGCACGCAAGAACTTATCAGTTGTATTATGGTGATCATACAGGCAATACTTATACAGTACTACCGTAACAAAGCAAACATCAAGTTGTGCGAAAAGATGTTCATGTAAAATTTAATTTTTACAAAGTGCTTTCTTTTCTAAGAGAACGCCTCTGTTCACAATAAACCTTTCAGATATCGTTTTCATTCAACGTATGTTGGTTTCCCAAATGCTTAGCATGACTATGCTCACAAAGCATACGTTTATGCACTGTTTAAAATTTTTCAAACCAAGCATTGTGAGAGCTTCATTAAATCGATAAGAAAATGACAGAAAAAGTAAATGCATTTTCAAAAAGCGTTCTTTTCAAAAAACGCTATTCGAGAATCCGGCGCCATTGCATACGCGCTCAGGACACAGCCTAGATCTGCCACTGTTGACAGAATGGCCGGTATTTTTGCAAAACACATCTGGCAACCCTGAACTGTACGTGTGAGCAAGTCACGTTAATGAGCTCGTAGCATTCATAAAACGGGTTAATGCTTTGGATCAGTGGTTCTCAACCACTGTTCTGAGAGTCACATGCAGCTCCCAAACACCATTTGCGCGGCCCTCGGCAGTATTTCTACAAAACCTCTAATCAGTATTTTGTGTAACAGACTTCGTTCTGCTATAAAGCAAAATGTGTCAATTGACTTGCGTTAAACTTCCTTTAGTGCGACCAGTGGCGTACGCAGAACATTTTCATGGGGGGGGTCATTCAGTGGCATATGATGGTCATTTGTATTTGATATGCGCTGTTTTTGACGTCACAATATGACGTTATATCATGTTTCCAAACCAACGTTTTGGCGAAGTTTGTTGACATAATATTAGGCATACCATACGTCCCGTTTTAGCCGGGACAGTCCCGGTTGAAAGGCTTTGTCCCGGCGTCCCGGTCAGTCAACCAAAAAGCCCGGTTTGACATTCAGTCAGCCAATATGAATAGCATGTGGTCTGATAATAGAAGCAGAATGTGAAAGCCTTATCATCTGTAAAAGTCAGTTAATACTGACATATCCTGCTGTGATTTTTACGAGAAAACAAAATCGAACAAAGACTTCTTGAAGAAAATACTGTGTACTCTACAGAAAAGTATGACTGGGCGAATGTATAAATTTACAAATGCTTGAACATTGTTTTGTTTCTTAGTAAAAAGTATTATTTTAGTTTTTCCCGGTGTCTTAAATCATGGGCGCAATTTTGTTGTAAAATGTGCGGGGGACAGCTTTGTGTAAAACCAATATAGTCATCCACCCGATGCAGAGGTAAAGTTTTGTCAATACATATTCCCAATTTTGTTTTTAGACGTGTTTTCAAAGAAACACTAATCACGCTTTGCTTTGTCCCTACAAATCATTTAGAAATTAATAAACTTAATTTTGTTGTTGGACATGGTACTGTAGTTCAGCTTGGTTGCACTACTATCAGATTATGGTACAAACAAGCACAGCAATATAGTAGAACGCATCAATTGGATTTTATCAGAGCTGTCAGTTAGAGTGCACAAAACGGTGAATCGCATTGGTCGCACGTGCATGTTACTTTTATGTAGAACACATCGATTTTCATGCCTTTTATAAGAAGTGTGGGTTACAGCGCGATTTGATGTCTTGTTTAAGTTGCTTAACGTCAAAAAGGCGATAAATTGCAAGGTACGATATATATATTGCAAGGTATGGTAGCTAAATATTTTTCTTGCACATTTCCGCTGTTTAAAAATGCCACAAATCTTTAGCTACTGGGCATCATGCATGCAGCCCCACCCCAAGCCAAATCTCCATTGATATCCTTTAATAATAGCAAAAAATATTTGGCCAAAATTAGCGTAGGCTTCTTCACAAAATGGTTACAATTTATTTTTACTGCTGATGGGTGGATGATGTGTCCTTTCAATCTTCCCTTGTCAGCCCCTGCATGCTGTTGGGTACCTTTTCGATTGTCCAAACCAATGATGGAGTCTCGAGACTTGGTCTCGGTCCGTGTCTCGAGACCCGTTTTTTGGAGTCTCGATCTCGAAGGTATCGTCTCGGTCTCGAAGGATTTCAGTCCCGGTCTCGAACTCTTCGTCTCGAGGCTTTGCATAGGTTATTTTTTATGAAGTTTTGCAAGGAGTTCCCTAAAAAAAACGGTTTTACAAAATGATTGTTCAAAATTTAACCGTTCAAAGAGGTCAGTAGCTAAGCTTTCTTTGTTGATATGTTGTTTGCGAGTTGGAGAAAACAATTTGCCCTCTACCCAGTTTAAAATGTATACTGAATTCAACAAAAATGTGCATGTACCAGTGAAACCGCATCGCGTAACCTCTGCAACGAGAGGTTGGAGTACTTTGCTAAACACTATGTTTGAACTGTTTTTCAAATAGTTTTGTTATGAAACCCATAGGTTTATTCAAAAGAGGTGGGAAAGTGCCAAAAAGTTTCTTTTTTGAGAAGCCAAATAAAACCATGTCTTTTTTTCGAAGTGCTGTTCAAAGCACTCTGTTAAAACACGCTGGTGAAGTTTTTCTTGTTCTGCGTAATGCAGACTTTTTTAAGTTCAAAAATTCCTCGGAACTCTCTTGAGGAAAAGTTTTGCTCATAAGAGTTTCATACAGCGAGCAAATAATGCGTCATGGCTGATCAGCTACTTTGACGTAGCCTACTGCTATAGGCTTTACTGCCTTTCTGCGTTTTCTAACCGACATGCGGTGTTGCGAAAACTCTAAATGTGTCGGCAGAAACGGAAATTTGAACAGTTGTGAATATCAGTTTAACGCAAAAATATGGAAATTATGAAAAAGTTTAAAATATAAAAACTTGACTATAAAAACATAGCATTTCTAGGAATTATACATAGAGCCATAAAATGAGCGGAAAGCGCTACACCACTGCACTGCTAGGCAACTACACCGGTAATCTCGATCTTCGCTCATTCTGCTGCAGCATGCTGCATCCCAACAATGCCTGTCGAAAACATCTCCTAATACTTTCTGTCAGAGAAAAAAAATCTTCAATACGAAGGCAATGGTTACCTGCAAAAGATCTTCCGCAGTTGTAAAAAAACTGACAAACCACGAGTGCCTTGCTCTAAGTAAGACAAAAAAGCAAACCCAAGTTGCTTCAGGGCTTCATTAGCCCTGTGAACTTTGTTGTTGTCGTGGAAAACACATCGAATCCACGGTGCCAACTGATTCACAAGTAATGACAAAAAATAAAACTTTTCCGCTGAACCACAGCCTAGAATGTGCCAGCTATGCTATTTATTTAGCCATAGATATATGCATATGTAAAGAAGGCAGAAAAAATAGGAAAAGTAATGACGACAAGGGTGGCTAACAAGCAAAGAAAGCAAGATCCATAATCGAGAATTAAAAACAAGGCGCCTTTCCGTTTGTGAGTATTTGATTGTGATGTTCAAGATGCTTTATTATTCCTTGCTGTTATAATAAGCATGATGCATGATTTTTTCTCATTTTATATTTGTAGCAAGCAAATGTGAGGAGTGGAAAAGAGGAAGCATTTTTATTGTCGGCCCCGGGCGACATTAACATCTCTACGCCACTGCAGTAGAGCATGCGGTGGGATATTACCTCGCTTGTTCAAAGTGTAAACCTAGATTGTGCCAAAAAAGTCTATTACTCCAATAGGCCAAAATCTTTTTTCTTTGCGTCAACAGCAGAATCACGAGCAACAATTTTAAAACTTGTTTTGGACAGAGTGAGCAAGTTTGGATGGATGAAAAATTAGTTACAATTTTGCTTTTTGAAATTCAAAGTAGCGCTTGTAACGTTACCTACACCTTTCCTAATTACTTTTCTCGTGACACGACAAGTAGTTGATTTAATAATTTTCCAAAGATTTAGAATTAAAAGTTTGTTACTTCATTGGCAAATGACACAAACGACGAAATACCTTGGCAAAAAATTGAATGATGGAAGGCAACTTTTCCTGTAGAGTTGCCACTTTACTGTGCTGTTTTGACCAGTGCTGCTGCGGCTGTATACACTCACCTACATCAACTGTGCTTGTTTTAAAATAAAAAGTAATGATTCGCCTCTTCTCCACTTTCTCAAATAACATGGGCCTACTTCAATACTAGATAGGAGACCACAACATGGGAGCTTCATCAGGGCATCATCTCCTGTGCTTACACAGAAGGGTTGGTATTGCTTTGTAACGAACAAAACAATTAAATTTTTTCTGAGTCAAAACAAATTTATTGTTGCATGGCAACGGCAAACACCTCGAATATTCAATTGGTTCACCGACATTTTTCGAGTGAAAAATGCGGAGACCCTCTAAACGCTGCCAATATTTTCAATGTCCATGCATTTCTTCGTGGAATTTACAAATAAGGCCACAGGTCTGAGGTTGTAAATTCCCAAGAGGAAAGTGAAAATGAACGTTTGCAGCAGGGCTGTGGAGTCGGAGTCGAGGAGTCGGAGTCGGAAGGATTTTCAACCTGAGGAGTCGGAGTCGTAGAAAATTTCAACAACTCCGACTCCGGGCAGACCTTTTGCTCACCAATGGTGACTGTTTGTGCCACAAACGTCACACTTGGCAATTTAAGCAGCTTGACGCTTCAACAAGAGATGATCATGGCTATTCAGACAGGCGGCAGCGCACTAACTTGCATACCTTCACTCAGGGGCCATTCCTGATCAGCAGCGTCCTTGGGCTCATCACGCAACCTACACTTTGTGAATGCAACCGTTCGGGGCTTGTATCACTGAAATTTCCATTTGCTCATTCTGGTTGGCACTATCGTTGCTCCGTGACGTTGGCTACGCAACA
>Ga0210059_1014883_pt1 | contig 11431 bp, 3 predicted proteins | sample Ectturendosymbi2_FD_188042 | JGI IMG/M metagenome (GOLD analysis project Ga0210059, IMG submission 188042) | Ecteinascidia turbinata endosymbiont from Florida, USA - Sample 2 (SPAdes) (version 2) | ecosystem: Host-associated > Tunicates > Ascidians > Unclassified | place: Key West, Florida... | reverse complement strand
TTACATTTAGCTTGCCAGGGGGCTGGCGATTTGCCCCTCTGTCCCCCGTCATTCACGCCACTTAATATCAGTACATTTGATTTTGAAGAAACATGTCCAAGAAACGCATATATCAAGTGAAATAAGGGCTATGCTAGATATGGTTTCACTTGCATGACAGAAAAAGATCGAATACAAAGACCACAGTGCATATGATGCAACAGAGTATTTACTAATGCAAACCTGAAAACTTCAAACGTTAATGAACATTATAATAATCGCCACGGGAATGTGCAGTCGGGGAATGATTTCAGTACCCTGAAAATCAAAAGGGCTTGATTTGATAGTGGTGGAACTTTACTAAAGCAGGCATTCGTACCGATGGAAAAACAAATATTGCTGGCATGTTGCAAAGTTACGTTCTTGTGTAGCAAGAAGAGAGCCTTATACAGCTGCTGAAGAATTTGTGACACCATGTGAACTACGTTGGCAACAGTTACTACTTGCCTTCAGACAAGGGGTACGAGAGAATTTTATGAAAGCTCAGGGGGTACGAGTGCGTAGAAAGGTTAAGAACCACTGAATTAAGTGAAGCTATAAAATAATATATTGCGTCAGTAAGTTTGTTTTTAACCATAAATTGCTGTTCAAACGACAAGTTCGCTCGAATGTTACACCTTGGTAGATCATTGCTTGAATTTTTGATATGAGTACCATTGGGTAACCTAAATGTTGTAACTAATCGCCGAAAGTACGATTGTGAGAAACGTTGTGACCTTTAACTGCTCTCGTAACTAATGACTTTTGTACTTACCAAAATAAACTACTCATTCTAAGTCTGAAACCTAATTTCCCAATCTTTCTATGTTTCCATTCTCCTGAACGTCTAAACTGATTGCAGCCCGGAATTAAAAATTTTTAAACACACTAGACTATCTCAAGCCGAGTATTCTCTAGTTTTGTATTTTTGAGCAGGCACACTGTCTCTGCAAATAGATCCAATTACACCGAGATTTAAGTTATAACTTCACGACGAACTTTTTTCTCCGATTAAGCGCATTTTCAATGCTTGTGTAGGCTAGTTCAGCAGGTTTCCATCTGTCAACCCTGGGTATCCGCCATGCCAGCCTCACACCTTCTTTGCTCGACTGCTATTCGACGAGACATTCGCGCAGCCATTTTCTAAAATTTGTGAACCGCCTCGTCGTAGTGTTGAGTGTGTTTGACTGCACTCTTTATAAACCTTATATTTATGCAGTTGTGAACTGCTCTGACGTAGCACTGTGTTTTACTCCCCTGTTTTAACTCGTTGCCAGATATTTTTGCAGTTATGAATTGCTCTGTCATGGCAGTTGAGTGCTGTGTTTTGATCCGGTCTCCTAACTTGGAGCGCTGATTAATTCATGTGTGTTAAAGTGACACATTGTAGGCTACAGTAACGAGTAAGGAGAGTGCGTGCAAAATAATAGGCACGCTATATCAGAAAACTTCGTCAAACCAACACAAAACGTCAAAATGACGTCATATTTGCCGTCAAAAACAGCGTATAATTAGTTACATTGACCACCATACATCACTCCACTGCTCAATACTAAAATTTGTTAGTGGGCATACAATCAAGCAGCCGTCCCGGGCATCACCAGAACTCTTCACGCAACTGACAGTATCTCATTGAAAAAAATGTCATTGAAAAAATGGCAACCCTGTCTGAACCCTTTAGGCCGGAGGAACTTGCTGCTGCTCTCAGACGCCTAAAGCCTGGAAAGTCTCCTGGATTGGACCTCATCTTCCCGGAGTTTCTACTCCAAGCCGGGTCGGCTCTCAAATCTCGGTACTGCGACTTCCTCAGTTCCTGCACGCGCCAACTCAAAATTCCAAAGATCTGGAGAAGAGCACTAACAGTTGCGATCCCTAAGCCAGAGAAGCCATTGGAGGACCCAAAGAGTTATCGCCCAATATCCCTGTTGTGTGTCACCTTTAAATCCTAGAGAGACTCATCTACGCTTGTGTCGATCCAATCATCGACCCATTGCTCCCTCGGGAGCAGTCAGGTTTTCGACACGGGAGGTCGACCGTAGACCAACTCACCCTGCTGACACAGGACATCGAGGATAGCTTTTCGGCTAAAAAGAAGGCCGGAGCTTTGTTTGTCGACCTCACAGCAGCCTACGACGCTGTATGGCACCGCGGCCTCACCTGCAAGCAGCTGCAATTGCTGCTTGATAGACACATGGTCCGCACGATCATGGAGATGGTTGTCAATCGCAGCTTTACCCTTACCACCGGAAACAGCAAAAGAAGCAGGTTACAACGCCTCAATAACGGCACCCACAGGGGTATGTCCTGGCGCTTCTTCTCTTCAACACCTACATCTCTGACCTGCCAACCACCGTCTCCAGAAATTATGCATATGCTGATTACCTAGCAACCATGCATGTTGATGGACACTGGCAGGCAGCATGACATCTGTAGGTGAATACCTCCAGACGTGGAAGCTAAAGCTCAGCACTTCAAAAACGGTGTCGGCAGCCTTCCACATCAACAACAACGAAGCTAAACGCGAGGTTAAAGTCAGATACAACAACGAAACCTTGCCCTTCTGCTTCGAGCCCAAATGCCTCGGAGAAACATTGGACAGGTCGCTCACGTATCGTCGACACCTTGAGTCACGTCGCAGGAAGCTGACATCACGCGTCGCACTCCTGAGGCGGCTTGCTGGTTCCGGCTAGGATGCTGGAGGAAAAACTCTGCGAATAGCCATCCTAGCCTTGGTGCACTCAACCGTAGAGCACCGCAGTGCTCATGCCCGCCTCATCGATCCCGCCATCAACGCCTTGCGAATTGTGACTGGATGCCTGCGTCCTACACCAGTGGACAACCTTCCAGCTCTCGCAGGCATCCAACCTGTTGAGCTTCGTCGCATTGGCTCCACACTATCTCTAGCACGCCGTGCCGTGGAACCTGGACATCTGCTCCACTTAGCGCTCACCCGTCCATCGAGTGCAAACGTACGGCGCCTAAAATCGAGACACTCATTTGTATGCCCCGCACAACATCTCATCAGTTTATCTGAAAACAACAACGTACGTGCGGCGCAGTAGGCGGATTACCAATGGAATTCGGAGTGGACCGACAGCCTGAGAAGACTCCGCATTTTCATCACCCACACCGGCACCCACCTTCCCGGAATGACCCTCCCAAGAAGAACCTGGATCCTGGGTTTAACTGTCTCCGCACTGGTGTCGGACGTTTCCGCATCTGCTTGTACAAATGGGGAATGGCCTCCTCTGCGGCCTGTGAGTGTGGCGCAGAAGAACAAACCATCTACCGTGTTGTCCTCCAATGTCCAATCCATCGACCTCTCCACGGACTGCACGGCCTGACGGTTCCGGACGATGAGAGACAACCGAATGGCTGCTCAACACCTGCCCCGAAATCTAGCGCAGCCAAGCAGTGGATAAAAGAACTCGCTCAAACGAAAGAAGTACGGTAACAACACGACAATACTGTGCATCTGGGCATGTGAGAGATGCAGGCCGTCTGTACGAAAGCGGTTACAAGAAATAATGAAAAAGAAAAAACGGTATTTAAGTTCAATTTTTTACTGACAAAAAACTCGCAACAACGCAAGACCGCCCAACACTACAAAACACCAATGAAAAGCAATATTGTCAGTATTGGTTTCTATGTTTGGTTGTTTGTAACTAGTTTGCCCGAAAACAGAGATTTCTTGTTGATGCTCTATCTCAGGGGTCTCCAAACTTTTTTGTCCGACGGCCACATAAACTATCAAACAACAGTCCGACCGTGTTGTCCTCCAATGTCCAAGCCATGGGCCTCCCCATGGACTGCATGGCCTGACGGTTCTGGACGATGAGACAATTGAATGGCTGCTCAACACCTGCCCCAAGATCTAGTGCGGCCAAGCAGTGGTTTCAACAACTCGCTCAAAAGAAGAAGAAGGTGCAGTGAAGCAGTAAAAAAACTAGATAGAACGAACCAGACGATGAAAGTAACAGATATAAGACAAGCATGCAGCCCTTGTTTTGGTTACAGATGCATTGAAACTGGCACGACCGTTATTGCATAATTGCACAAAACAACTTACGCAAACTTCCGGCTTGAATCGACAAAACTATTATCGCCAGATTGTTTGATATAACTGAAAAGTAACACCATTATAATATCTTTCCAATAGTGATCTGTAGATGACTTACTGGGACGTAATTGGTGTGCCTGTGATTGTAGTCTCAGTATTCAACAGTGGGCCTCTCATATATTCGTATTCAGGAAAACGATCCTGGAAGAAATAACAGCCACGCTTTATTCCAACTTTAGTTGTTCAGAAAAAAGAAAGCAATAGAAACTAAGTATAAAACTAAGTACGGCAGAACACAATCTCGTAAACAAACAAACCATAGTTTTTCACTTTCAGGACACCTATAAGACCGCTGAAGAAGTCTTAGAGATATGTATGACTTTTAGTTGGGATATTAAAGCTACTTCTTTTTAAATTTGCAATTAACTGCGTGATACTGGCCAGGAGTGTTTAAAATGGTGTTAACGTCCATGAAAACGTGAACTCTTCGTTGTCCACGCTTGGGGTTCTACGTTATTGCGTTTTCGACTTTTGCCTTATTATGTTTCTTTATAAAAATTAAAATTTGTAGAGGATTTTGTAAAAACGATTTGAAAAGAAAAATTGCAAACCTGAAGTCATACATCAACAAAATTGCTTTTACCAAGTTCAGGGAAAAAGCGGAACTGTTGCCACGTGATTAACTCAATCAAGGGTCTCCACCCACAAAAAGGTCAGGGATATCTAAAAACTTCTAGATATTTCTGCAAAAGGTGTACAAAATAATTTGCATAAGGTTTGTGTTCAACAAAAAAAGAATATCCTCTTTTCTGTGTATGATGCGGTTATGCACAGTAAGTTGAATTTCGGACTACATCACTACATAATTTATACTGCGTGAGATTTACACAGAGCACCAACACAGGTATTGGGCGCATGGTGCTTGCATTCATATCCCTCATAATAGAAATGTTGAAAACATTGAACATATCATATCAAGATGAAATGAAAGCCCACAACTTCCACGTCCGTTGTCACAAATGCCTTTGAAGAATGCTGACTCCACTGAGTGCACCTTGTGTTCGTACCCACCCACCACAACAATGAAACCCTGCCAACCTTGACACAGAACTATTTCAAACACTTTATTCCATTGATCAGGTTTCCAATGCAGATGAGTACAATCTATCTATTAAAAAATGTAACAACGTTCTGCTCACCATCTGGAAAGGTAGTGGATTGACAGGATTTCTACAAAATAATGCAATGTCAATAATATACAGCAGGAAATTGACGAAATGAAGAATAATGTAGACTTTACTCACATCAAAGTGTTGTCAACATACAATGCTTTGACGCTTGTGTCAATAGTGGTGATTCCTTGAATAAGTTTGGGGTCTACGCGATTGTTAAAACGTTCAAGTTTCCTTCCATCCCAAGAGGGAAAAATTGCATTGGTTTTCACTTGAAATTGCAGCTGTTAGACATATTTCGCGTGTTTAAGCCACTCGAACGTAAACCACTCTCGAATGGCATTGACATGCGGTGTGCTTATCGAAAGTGCATTTGCATGTAAAGCTGTAAATAACCGATTTCCATAAGAAGTACAACACTGGAAGTAAAAAAAGACTAAAAAAATGTTACTGGTAACCATCATCTCTAAATCAATGAGTTTAGTGCAAATTGAATTATTTGCATGACTGCAAATTTCCTCCACTGTATAGCGTACAGCAGGGGTGGCCAACTTGTCTTCGACTGGGATCGACTAGAAAATTTCTTAATAACTCGCGATCGACCGGTCGGTAATAAAGTCACAAGTACAATAAGTCATAAAATGCAACGTTGTTCATTTTTATGTAACTTTCTGAAATATTGAATGAAAAATGTTCTATTTAGGTATCTTGTCAATTCAACGCAAAATCAGGCGTGATCGATCAACTGAGTCTCGGCGATCGACTGGTCGATCGCGATCGACGTGTTGGCCACCCCTGGCGTACAGTAACGTAGTTTTGATCACACACACTAAATTGCAAAAGAAAACGTGCACAAATTGGAAACACAAAGAAGTTACTTGGTGCACAGGTATGGAGGTAGCAACTAAAACAGAAACGCCTGAGCACCTCTTACATTTTGTAATACTTTAAAAAAATGCAGTAACTACACTACAAAAGAATAAAACAAAAAAATCAATACAGAAGTATAGATAGTAATGCTATACTACTCTGAGAACCGACTGTAAGAAATTTTGCAGAGTACAAATTTGGTATTCTTTGTGAAAAAGCACTAAATGTTACATATGTGTAGGCCTATACTGCTCATTTCATTCAACCGTATGCATTTATTGCACAGCAGGACGTATAAAAATAGTGTACATAAATGTTGTTTGTATAGCACAGCTTCCCAAAATTTTGAGGATGGTCACTAATGCATTTAGTAAAGTTGCAACTTTTATAGAACAACATAGAATACGAAAATGTGAAGTTTGGTGGAAACCAAAGAGAAGTCGAAAATTTCTTTTCTGCTTGGGAGATTGGCACACTTACAGAAATCATGAAAACTATTCAGTAGCTGCACATATTTGGAAATCGTTACGTTATCTCTAAATTTGCATGCTCGAGTTTTGCAAAACCTGGTCAATTTTGTTTGAGAAGTGTGCATAAAATCCCCAATTGTCTCTTTGACGGACAAGCTAGAAAAATAATGGCTTTCTTTTTCTTCTTGCAAAATCGTGCCCAATTTTTACCATATTTTTGCGCAATTTTTTGCAAACTTGTAAGATGTTGTGTGTGTCTGCATCCCTTGTATCCCCAATTCCGTCTCCTACGACTATGTCCACACTACTTAGTTAGGGGTAGCTTGGATTCAGAGGGTTGAACAGCACAGTTCATTGATTGCAATGCACAAAAACAATGTGTTGTGAGCTAAAAAAGCTGTCAAGTGTGAAGCAGTCCTATCATGGAATTCAGCACTTGCACAATGCAAGTTATTCATATCGTCGTATCAACTTCACTCATGGCAGTTGATAATCATGACAAGCAATGACAGTTCGACGTTTAGACAGGTTTTCTCGAAAAAATTTAAACTTTGTGACGTAAACGTTTTTCTTCATGAACATTTTTCACGCTTCACCAGTGGCGTGCAGAGGGGTGGAGGCCGAGCGGGGCGACGGCCCGGGCATCCAAGTCAGGGGAGCATCCACAGAGTAAAATTGCAAAAGTTAAAAGACGACTAGACCTAGAGTTCTATGCATAAACATGGCTTCGTGCCAGAATGAATGCAATAGGTCAATATTAGTCAATACGTTAAAACAATCATGATGCATCAACGCATAACTTGTGCTTGGTTGATTACTATCGTTTGATAGCTCAGGGAGACATCCTAGTAAACAACTGACAGCATGAAACACGGTATTGCCGCTAAAATGCAGTAGAAATAAATTCACTCCAAGCTTACTTTAAATTTTTTTATAAAGTTTACAAAACTTGTATCTATCATTTATTCAACCAATTTTTTCGGAGCCCAAAATTACATTTCGCGACCCCATTTGGGGTCGCAACCCATAGTTTGAGAAGCGCTGGTCAAGACGATCAGCTTGGTGGGTAAATAGCAGGATTTTAGGCTAAGTTGCTCTTAGTTACTATCCTATTTGGGCTTAGTATTTTCATATGTCAAGATATTGATTTAATTTTTAAATACAATACGCAGGTGTATTATGCTTCTAAACGGAGTGCAGGCTTTTCTACGAAAGACGTAGAATGTAGGAAAACCTTTGATTTGCTGATTTTTTGATGTTACAGTTAATTGCATCTCAAGCACTGCAAAGGACTTAAACTTTACGCGCACCTAGCCAATACGTCATTTTCAGTTGTTACAGGCATCTAACGACAGCTAATTGTATATAAACACATAAGGCCGCAAATATAAAGAAAACCATTGAGAAAAACTTGGAAACATCAAATGGTATCATTTTTGTTTTGCTTGATAACATTGTATGTTATTTGATAAATTTATCGCGAATCAATATCATGAATTTCACATCACAGTATTAAAATATTTTGTGGTAAGCAAGCTGCTGCCGCCCTGAAGATGTATGGATCGAAGTTGGAAATCAAACCATAAATTTTCTCTGATGTGGTGAGAGAATCTTCAAACACTCCTGTTTCCTTCCCCGAAATTACAGCTCCACCAGCTGCAGCTCCATTCTGATATTTAGGTTAAGACTCATTCTCGGTGGTGATCCCTGTAGTGACGATTCTCATGTGCCATCCATGTTCGCTTAGCCACGACCGTATCATCCACACCGCTTTTAAATTCACTTGACCTGACTTACTTGGCGACCCAGGAATTTGATTGGATTTGAACCGTTGCTATTCAAGATTAGGGTATCCCAAAATCCCAAACAATGGACCGCGTCCCCAAATGAAGTCGCGAAGTGTAATTTTGGGTCGCAAAGAAATTGGCTTGAGAAATCAGATTATTCAGAAATAAATGTTTTTGTAATCTTTGCAAAAAATTTTAAAATAAGCCTGCAGTGAATCTGACTGTACTGCATTTTTAGGGGCAATGCCGTGTTTCAAGCCGTCAGTTGTTTACTAGGATGTCTGCCTGAGCAATCTAATGATAATAATCAACCAGGCACAACTTATGCGTTGTAACGCCATGATTGTTTAACGTAGTGATCAATATTGACTTTAGGAATGCTTGTGTTTAGAACTCTAGGTCGGGTCTAAAGGCTAGGTTAACTGCTTTGAGAGCACACTGTGCAGTTTTAGTCTGAAGTTGGAAGCTTCATACACAGTTTCAAAATTACTTTGGACTTAGATTTAAGAAACATTGGAACCACACATTATACATAATCGAAATTTTAGGTGACACACCTCCTATCAGGATCAGCTTGCGGAGATATTAAACAACAAAAGTTTGCAACTGGAATTTTCAAAACAGAGTTTATGTCGTTTTTGGATAAGAACAAGAAGTGAAAACCCGGTCATTTCTGATCTAGCCATTCATAAACCCTTAGCCTTTAGCACAACATAATAGTGTGAAGCGGCATTCTCAAAATTGACCGACGTCAAGTCTAAAAACCGATCCTTTTTGAAAAATGTTGAGAATGTCTTTCGTCCTGCGTTGTCTTCTATCAATATACGAATGGATGATCTGTGTAGAAATCATCAATTGCATCCATTCCATCAGTTGTGCTTGATAGCTTCTATAAACTGATTTTTTATGTAATTTCTTTCGCCTTACTCTTGCCATTACGTGGTAGTTTTGTTACTGTATGGTTACTTTCGCGGATTACGTGCATATGTATGATTTCCAGGGTTGTCAATGGGACATATTTATCTGTCCCATCCCATAGCAATTTATGCTTGTCCCATCCCATGGGATTCCCATTACATGATTATAATATTAATATGGAATGCAATTCAATTAAACTTATTGAATTTATGAAAGTTTAGGTTTAGTATCAACTAAATAGGACTACATGTACAAAGAGACATGCAAAACGACAAAAATTTATTGACTTTAAAATTCAGAAGCATAGTCTAAGTATGACAATTCAGTAACATTCTGACACTCTCATTCTATTTCTGAGTCACATGGGAAATACAAATGTGTGCTGTCCCATCCCATGGGACGTTTCGCATGTGATTCCCATAGGAATGACATTCCCATGGACAAGCCTGATGATTTCGCCATGGACAAAAATGCCTCTTGAGATTTGCAATGGAACGTTTACACGGATCATTAACGTCTAGGCAAGTACATCTAAAAGCTCAACTGGTGTATCAGCCTACAACGTAAAACAGATCCGTTTTATATCGGATAAAACGTAAAACAGATTCAAAGTATATCTAAAAGTTGAGCTTTTAGATATACTTTGAATTAACCTGGTGTTCTCGGAATAGCGAGATGTCTAGGCTATCTATCAAAGGGTCGCATTGAAAAACCTTTTTTTAAATGGGGCCGCAGAACAAAAAAGTTTGAGCAACACTTTACAAGATGGCCTTTAACAATGGAATGTTTGGGAGGCGTTCACAGGCTTTTATTCCGGCTTCACGTTGTGCGGCATTTGATAGAAGGCTAGCCGCTCCGTCTCACTTACTGTACGTAAAAGGAACGCGCCTGTCGTTGCAGCTATTTGTGGAGTTTATCCTCAGTAGCTTTGGAATTATTGTCGAAGGTAATTCCTGGAGTTTCACGTGATATCTACGTTTGGTCGTCTACGATGGTAACAGTGTCACGGAAATTCGCTCATATATGTATATCCATTTGATTTGATGGTTTCATTGTTGCTGGTTATTTGCCAATATATAAAATTTATTTCGTAATAATGTGGGAATAAACAACATTTCGCACACACCTTCAGGAAGCTCGACCTCTTGTATACTGTAGACTTTCTTCACTTGCACTTACGTTACGTTTATTCAAACCAGATTCAGTACTTCTATCACAGTTACCAATTAGTCAACCAGCCTGAATTGCTATGTAAACTAATTAACGCTTCCAAAAGATACACTGAGCAGTTATCATCACAAAATGTCCTTACTCGGTGCTTTGTAGTTACTTTAATGCAGAAATCTACGTTCAAGGGGATTTTCCTGCCAGAATTTTCCAATTCAAGCTGTCACGTTTCTGAGCTTACAAACACGTCCATCCAGTAAATAGGCATGAGTACTATTGGTGAATACCGATTCATTTCAAGCGTATCAAAAGAGCATTGAACCATTATTTCAGTCGAACACTGTAGCGGTATACATTACAGTACTTCTAAGAATTTCAAACTGTTTCGATATGAAATTGCTTGCTTTTTAAATTTACAATAACTGTTTCGCATGCAACCCCACATATAGACGCTAAATTCAAGAAATGAAATCAGCATAAAATTGTGTATTCAGCAACAGGGACGCCGGAACGTCAGTAGGGCAGGTGGGGCAGAAAAAGTTGAGGGCAATGCAAACTTATGAAAAACAAAAAATCGTTACCAATTGTCAAGCCCGTAATTAGGGGGGAGCAGGGGGCTTAGTCTCCTGAAAAATTTTTTGTCCCCCTGGAAAAATACGTTGGACATAGTTTAAAAAATTTGGGCCCCTCTTAGTAAACTCTTCGCCTCCCCTGGTGTCCCAGCCTGGTTAGGGCCGGCCAGTTATGCTTGCTACAGTTCAACAATAACGTTGACTTCAAAAATAACAAAACAAATTATAGACAACTTGTTTCAATTCGATCTTAATAAATCATAAAATTACCTATGAGAAGACACCTTTGCCCCCGTTATCCCTCGTTTGAAAGGTCAGGGATTCAATGCCACCGCTCTCCGACGTCCCTGCTTGCCGCTATCAGCAGTCACTGTCTCGCTACATTACCTGCCAAGAT
>Ga0210059_1014882_pt1 | contig 11432 bp, 6 predicted proteins | sample Ectturendosymbi2_FD_188042 | JGI IMG/M metagenome (GOLD analysis project Ga0210059, IMG submission 188042) | Ecteinascidia turbinata endosymbiont from Florida, USA - Sample 2 (SPAdes) (version 2) | ecosystem: Host-associated > Tunicates > Ascidians > Unclassified | place: Key West, Florida... | reverse complement strand
TGGTTTGTCTGGATTAACACCAGGTGGTGTCGATCACCACATGTGCTCAGCCATTGCTTGCTCAAAGCAAACCATTCTTCGCATTTATCAGCGTGATCCATTTCAAATATTGTTTTACCGTTTGACATGTTCATGCAGCAGCCATTGTTTACCGGAGAGCACATCACAGTTAAGCTCGGTGGGACATCCCCTTGTTGAAGAACTCTTCCCAACTGAATTCGCGCAGTTGAAGGAGATGGGATTCCAACCACGACGGATCAGAAAAGCGCTGGAAATTCATGGAGTCACTGATTCTCCAGAAAATACTTGCGATTTGGAGGTAAGGTCATGTTACACCGGATTATTTAGCAATCAACTATTCTCCATAAGGAGGACGGAGTCTAATAAACCAGCAAATTTGTTTTGGATTACCTTGCACAATAATGTGCAGTTAAACATAATGTTGACTGCGATCACGTTCCCACACTCACTTTTCACGCCCGTTTTTCTCTGTGGATGGTTAGTTGAAGCGATGGCAACAACATCCAGGTAATATCATTGGCCTCTTTAAAGCTCGAATCTTCATCGATAATTAGACGCGGATTGTCAGATGTCAAACTTTTTCCAGCGTTGTTGTGACGAATTTGCCGCACTGGTGTTTTGCCCAGGGTTGCGGAGTCGGAGGTAAAATAACCAACTCCGACCTTTCCTAAATTCCCGACTCCGAATCCTATCATAAAGGGAATGAAACTTGGATGTTAAAATCAATGGAAATCGTGGTGCACAGCAAGAAATGTCTGTTTCAACAAAAGTTTCAAAAGAAATTCTACCATTTCAACAAGAATTCCAAATTTAGGAGTGTGATGTAAGAAATGATCCGACTGGACATCCGGAGTCGGACAAAAAAATTCGACTCCCAGTGTTGTTAGGAATCCGACTCCACCCAAAAACCTCCAACTCGTTACGACTCCGACTCCACAGCCCTGGTTTTACCACCACCTGCGATAGACAGCCGAAACCTAAGTTACACCAGAACACTGCCAATCGATGTAGGAAGCATTGAACTGCGTACAAGAAGCCTCTGCTATATCAAGCATGGCACCAGGAGACAGTGATGATCAACTTAGTAGAGAACGTGACGTAATATGCTACAGTTGGCTGAGTGGCGCATGAGATTATGATTTCAGATCAAAAACTGTCAGGTTGTCAATTTTATTTGCAGATTTTTGCCCCTTATTACTGCCATTTATTACGAATGTTGATAGTTTTTTAAACCTGCAGTGGTTGTTGCAGACTGTCATAAGTTGTCTCTTGTCCCAAAACATGGACGACACGTCATCTTCGGATAGCAGCAGTGACGAAAGCAGTGATTGCTCAAATTGCATCAGAGGTAAAGTCCATGCTTTGGTTTTTGTTGATTGTTCGTGTTTTCCCTTCCCTTGCTTTGCTCAAGCTCACATACGCACGTCGCCACATAGTCACGTCACAGTGGCTGGGTCCGGAACGTTACGCTTCAGTGATTTCATGCTCCTCAGGCTCCAGCAACTTCCCCCTCCCCACTCTCTACCAGTCCTCCCTGTCATCCGACAGTGAATCATCAACTGATGCTCCATCAGAAGACGACGCCGCTTCCGAGTCCTCATCCTTCCCTGCCTCCAACCCTGATCTGTCTCCAGCCTCCTCATTCAAAAAGCGATGCGATTTTTCCAGCAAAGAAGATTATTCTATTTACGTCCGAGATAACATTGAGGTTGGGGGTGTTTTACTAAATATGGTGATTGCCAAGGTCATATTTGCCTTAAGTTTGGTGGCTTTGATTGTTTTAATGTGCATGAAATAATTTACAGGCTGGATGGTTTGTGAGAGTAATTACTAGCAATTTAGTATATGTGAGAGATGAACGCGATAATGCTGATTGACAGGTGGGAATGATGGTTTACTGCTGCCAAACATATGAGGAGGTCAAGGAAGGAGATTACGGTTGTGTGGTCCGCTTGGACCAAGATGGCCTGCAGGACCTCAACGTCCAGGCGACGTGGTTCAGCAAAGGAGGGACTTACTGGGTTAGTGGAGCTTTGATTGCTGTCAGTGTTGTTGGAAAGATGCTGCCTTGTTTTTTCTCAACTGTATTATTTTGTTGCTTAGTTTTTCAAATATGAATGATTACTTAACTTTTAAGAATTGAGTCATTGCTTAGCAACAAGGATTCCACGTCACCAACAATCGCAGCTCGTGACGTAGTTGAGCGATTTGTTACATCAGGACATTTTGAGTAAAAAACGGATCATCGAAAATTTTAACAAAAGCTTTGCAAAAAGCAGACTGTTGTGTCACTGAAACAGGCCGTTTCGTGTACAAGGGACAGAGGGATTGGGGGTTAATGTTGACTTTGACATTAACCTGCGAATCGATTGCCACTAAAAATATGACACTATCGTTGATGCTCGAAGAATAAGTTTGTGATTAATTTTAATGCAAATCATTTCCCAAGAAGGTCAGTATGAAGTGCAGCTGTAGAATGCAGGCTGCAGTAACGTTGGTCAACATTTTGGTGCTGTAAACGAAGCCACACTAGGTTCTGGCCGTGGCTTTGATGGATAAGAGAATACGGCGTTTTCCTCTCCTCCCATTTATGAGAGCGATGTGCGAGAATCGTCATTTCCTGCCACACCAAGGGCTGATGCATCCGGTGACTGAACTGCAAGTTACGTTACTTTTTCCCCCCATTCTTAGCGTTGTTTTTCACTGTAAACTTTAAAAAGTCTAAATTTACTTTTGAAACGTTCCACATTTCAATCGTTCAACAACCAGGAGCCCAACATTGCTTCAACTCATGACAAGCAACGTTGACATGTTCTTAGTGTGATCTCTGTAGTTGTTTTGCTTCTCAACTGACTGCACTCTTGGCAAGTGAACAAAACAAGCGACCCCTCATGAGGCTTGCACTGGTTTGTGAAGTCTTTGTCCGGGTTTTGCCGATCTGGTCACTGGCACACTCACTGGCAGTCTTTGGCGCGGCGTGACCCTCTTGTCTGGCATACGAGTTATATGAGCCATCCATACCTGTATTCAGTGAAATCTGATGCTCTCACACAATAGTTCACAATCCCCAATAGAATCGAAGTTGCGATTTACGGGATTGCAGATCAGTGCTTTAATAAGGCCAGGCTGTGGTAATGTATATAAAGTAATTGGTTACATCAGACATCTACCACTGTATTTTTGCGGAAGATTGAATTCTGCGGTTAAGAATTCACATCGTCTGAAACTCAGATTGCAATAGACCACTGTTGAAAGAAGCGGTGAGCTATATTTGGCTCAATTGCAAATACGTAAATTCCAAAACAACTTATTAGAATTGACCCATTGTTTACAAATCAGCAATGCCGCAGACATCCCTTGTGTTTGAAGATTTAAACTGAAAATGGATTAAAGCAACGAAGATACTGTCAGAAACGAGGAATGTCATTTCTATTCGTATTGTGTGTCAGAAAACTTTCAAAGTATTTCTTATAATCAAATTTCCGCGGCTCATAATTCACCTGTCGTTTGTGACGTCACAGGTGCGATACGAGCACGTCGAGATGATTGGGGACGCGGACTCCCCCTACCTGCATCTGCTCCACGATAAGCTGTTGAGGAGGCCGATTCAAGTGGGAGACAAAGTAGGTTGACTTTCAAAAATATATTGAGGTTTTAGTGTTGTACGCCAGTGTCAACTTGGGGCGATAACAAACTTTCCGACCAAACGGCTACGGACTTCAAAGAATTTCCAGCTGAGGGAATGCCACCCTCACCCCCGCCAGTAAATTGTCACCACTAGCCCCCACTAATGGCATGTCACCCTCACCCCACCAATGAATTGTCACCCCTCACTCCCACCAATGAATTGTCACCCATCACCCCCACCAATGAATTGTCACCCATCACCCCCACCAATGAATTGTCATCCATCACCCCCACCAATGAATTGTCATCCATCACCCCCACCAATGGAATGTCACCCGCACCCCCACCAGTGAATTGTCACCCCTCACGAATAAATTGTCACCTCTCTCCCCACCAGTAAATTGCCACCCCTCACCCCCACCAGTGAATTGCCACCCCTCACCCCCACCAGTGAATTGCCACCCCCCAACCTCACCAGTGGATGATCCTATTAAGACAAATGTTTAGATATGCTAGTGATTCCCAATTAGGGCTGGGTTAAAGTAAGTAATCACTTGAAAACCTTTATTTATTATTTGATTAAGTAATTTTGGCATTACTTGACAGTTCAAGTAATGTGCTTTCAGAAAAGTTAAGATTTTATAATCCACGCTTATTGCCGTAAACGTAAACGCAGTATTATACAGGGTTTATGACTAGGGCTGAGATCAAATAAGTCAGGGTGGTCCAGCTAAAGGCCTGTGGGCGCATGTGGCCGCCACGTGCGCTAATTACTTGATTTGACGGTAATTACTTGACTTGATTACTAATTACTTGGTCAAGTAATTTTGCCAATTCATGATATTTCAAGTAATTTGCTTTTAGAAAAATTCAGATTTTAGAATCCACGCCTGTTGCTGCAAACACAATATTATGCATGACATGGATCGCTTATTAGCCGCACTTTTTTATCTGGAATGTGGCCTGTATTTTGCCTGCGGCTTACACGCGCAACATACCCAGAGGAACAAGGTTTTCGCATGAGCTATCACCGAATTTCAGTCATCCAGTCGAACCGCAAATGGCATTTGGCAATGGGCGAAAGTACGACGATCTACCGTATTTATAGACGAACTTCCTTCTTTTTAGTGGTAGATTGACCGCGCAGGGTCTTCACCGGTGAAAAGGTCAATTGACCTGCGGCTTATTTGTGATTTAATCTTGATTTTCGGTGTATGACTAAAATTTCTGCTGCGGGTTATCTGCGGATGCGGCTAATAAGCGAGTATATACGGTAAATTTTGCAATGATTTTGATGTGCTTGCATGTTTTTAAGTTAAAATGTCGATTTCCTGATTTGCTTAAATTTCTTAAGTAATCTGTTGGAAATTACTTCACAATAATGTTTTGCCACTTGAACCCAGGCCTATTCCCAATTCATTCCTGATTGTTGCAAACCATCACGAAAGTTTAAAGGGGAGTTGCTGGGGGGTGATGAACGGGTCACTCAGGGACAGTTTCTGGGCCGATAATTCTTCATCTTTTAATACGTTTGCATTCCAGGTCAGGGTCAAAGCTTGCGTCCAAACCCCCCGATACAAGTGGGGCTCTGTGTCGCACTCCAGTGTCGGAACAGTAATGCATTTCTCAGCCAATGGAAAGGACGTCACGGTTGATTTCCCTCAGCAGAGTCACTGGACCGGATTGGTTTGTGAACTTGAACTTGTACCCCCTGAACATGAGGGGGTAATGTGCGGGAACTGCCGGGTAAGCCAGGTCTTCCACAAGCATCTGTGATTTGAAAAAAACATTTTGCTGCAGTTCCTGCATTTATTTCCACTTGAACCGATGGTTTTGTTGAAAGAGCACTAAGGTCACTGTCCGATCCATTTCCATGTGCAAGGTGTTGATATATCGATGCGCTATTTTGAAGGTTTTGAGTCGTTAGAAAGATATTGTTTGCATCATGCAGGCCTCGTACTCACTGCTTCTTATCCTCCACCATCCAGGTCACCCCCATTGTTGGAGCCCGTTTGAAATGCGAAGTGTGTCCCAGCTTCAGCATGTGTGCTGTGTGTTTCAACAACACACCGCATGCCTCACCTCGACACACCTTCTCTCTCATCATGGAACCATCAGCTGAGGGGGTTTCAGTTGGGCCATCACGGGCCAGTCTTATCACCCCTCACGCATCACAGAACTCTCGTGTTTTGGGGGCTGAAGGGTGCGGACACAGTTGTGGTCATTGGCCAGAAATGGGACCAGGTATGGCCTGATATATGTTTTACATCATGTGATATGTATTTTTCAATTTCTAAATAATGTGCAGATAGAGGCAGTGAAGCCAGCAACCCGCTAGAGTACAGACTGTCTGTTGCCAAAGTTGAAGTGTCGTCAAACCGCCAGGACTGGTGTCATTTGTTTGATGGAGATGCTGCCACCTGCTGGCAATCATCAGATTCTTCTGGTAACCATAAGGTGACGCTAACGATGCGTCCCGGTCGAACACTCACAGTGTTGCGAATGCAGGTTTGTGTTCGAATGAAGCTTAACTTATTCCTGGCTACTTGTGATTATTTTATTCATCACATTTAGATTCCTATCTCTCTTCTGTCAATCCACATCTTGTACTTATCCTACGTTGACAAAATACATGTCAACATATTCTATAGATTTGATCTGATGATATTCTTTTTTTAAATAAAAAACTAGAAGCAACATACCTAAAATATTGTGCAACTAAACGGATTAAAGTTTACCAACATGAAGATTTGTATTGAAAAGCATTTTTTTAAAAGTTCAAAGCGTTTTTGCCAAAAACGGTTAAAAACTCTTGAATTCTGCGTCAAACTTCCAGGTCAACCCGGATGACATCCAGTTCCTGCCGAGCCGTGTATCTGTTGCTCTCGGATCAAGTCCCTGCCATTTGTCGGAGGAGAAACTGTTGTCAGTTCCTGTTACGGCAACAAATGTGGTTCTCCTTGAGAATTGCCAAGTATTTCACAGATACATTCGAATCTCCATACTTAAGTGCCACAACAATGCTATCAACTGCAGGGTAAGTCTTTCAATTCCTTTGTAAATGATATCTTGCGGTATAATGCTTTGGATCTAGTTGCTGCGTTCGCTTCTTTGGCTCTATTTATGTTTATTGCAAAAGACTTACCTTCACAAACTTCATTGACACAGATCCGAGGGTTGGAAGTTCAAACCCGGACCTTTGACGATCTCGGCAAGTCCAAGCCCGCCACCAACCTCCCATCGTACTTGGCGTCCGGCTCCGACAGTGACGCAGAGGTTTGCCAGGTTTTGTTCCAAAACATTATTTGTTGTGTGTTGGTAAGACCCCGCGAGAGCATGTTAGCCTGGAGTAATTCCAAAGTGAACATTCTTCATTATGACGTGTCCATCTGGAATGCCAACAATCGCAGCGTGTTTTGCAGAATGCCGCTCTCTCCCACGGTGACGTCAAATCTCAAAGCAAAGGTGATTCCCCAGTCAAGGTGTTTGTCTGGGGGTTGAATGACAAGGGTCAGCTTGGGGGCATGAAGGGGTCAAAATTAAAAACCCCCGCATTGTCACGGGAGCTTTCAGCCATCAACGTGAAGCAGGTTGTGGGAGGATCGAAGACGCTTTTCGCCGTTTCTTCGGATGGAAAGGTTGGTCTTTGTTTGTTTATATCTTCGGTTCTGGAGTTCCCCTGAGTTGATACCACCCAAACACTTCCAGGTGTATTCCTGCGGCGAGAGCATGAGTGGGAGGTTGGGCCTTGGCTTCCAAACGTCGGGCTACGTCACAAAGCTGTCTCTGCTCAACATCCCTCATCAAGTGAAGAAGGTTGCCGTGCATTCAGGTATTGTCTCGCAACGATCACCCCCCCCACACACACAAACACACTTTGATGTTATCTCAGAAGAGACGTCCCCACTCTGTGCAGGGATTTACGATTTTTTTAAATTTCTTCAGCTGAATTTTCTTTTTAATCTTGTTATTAACTTTTGCTCCTCAACTGTGTTCATTCCATCCACAACCCACCAATCGTACAAAGCGCAAAGCGACGCTGAAGCATGTATTCATTTCCTGATGTTATTTTTTAAATGTTTCAAACACAGGTGGAAAACACTGCCTCGCCCTGACCACCGAGGGATGTGTGTATTCCTGGGGGTGTGGGGATGAAGGAAAGTTGGGGCACGGAAGTCGCGCCGATTGTTTATCACCGCGAAAAATGGAGGTCAGAGCCTTTTATGTTTCTTGTTGATAATTGTTTTTTATGAATTTTGATTTAATGTCAAGCTGTTGATACGACTTCATGAGACATAATGTTTTGTTTTCAGTTATTCACACAAAAACTTTTCTAATTATTTTGTCGCCAGACATTTCCTGAAAAAGTGATCGTGGATGTTGCATGTGGGAGTGGACACAGTGCGGCTATTGGGGCCTCGGGGACCCTGTACACCTGGGGCAGTGGGGTGTATGGAAGGCTGGGTCATGGAAACTGCCATACGGTGCTCAAGCCCAAACCGGTAAGTCAGTGTTTACGGGTGGAAGTTTGCATAATGTTTGGAAACCTGATTACATGGAAACATGCTGTGTAAAGCCTCGACACACTTGTAACACACTGCGCAAAGTCTTGACACACTTGTAGCACGCTGTGTAAAGCCTCGACCCCCTTGTAGCACACTGTGCAAAGCTTTGACACGCTTGTAGCACACTGTGTAAAGCCTCGACGCACTTGTAGCACACTGTGCAAAACCTTGACATGCTTGTAGCACGCTGTGTAAAGCCTCAACACACTTGCAGCACACTGTGCAAAGTTTTGACACGCTTGTAGCACGCTGTGTGAAGCCTCGACACACTTGTAGCACACTGTGCAAAGCCTTGACACGCTTGTAGCACGCTGTGTAAAGCCTTGACACGCTTGTAGCACGCTGCAGAGCTCTTGCTGCCCTATTTGCATTCAGCAGTTAAAACTTTCTGCAGTGCGTGCTTGAGTACGTGCAACAAACAGCAGATGATTAGCAACAAATGTCGCTTGTGGACAGTAGATCAGAGGTTGTGGACAGTAGATCAGAGGTTGTGGACAGTAGATCAGAGCCCATAATTGTTGACCAGACCGCAAAGGTCTCGTCTGAAGATGAAACTTCTTGTGTGTCTTACTTTATCACAAAACCGGCAGACCACTGACAATGAGAACATTTTAATGTCAGGAACCAAGTCGTGGCTTTACAAGATAATCTCGTTCAGACATATTCTCTTGAGAACACAAAGCTTTAATGACTGTGCGCAACTGTTGACAAAAACAGATGCAATAGTTGTCCCTAATGCGGTGCCAGTGAGAGTTGCATGAGATGGGGTGGATTAACTATTTTTTCGTTTCAGCTTCTCTAACAAGTTACACAAACTAGTTCGTTTGTTATTTCGTAAAACGTGTTTTGATAATTTTGTGACTGTAAAGAAAATTAAGTGCTTCGCAGACCTGTTTCGTCACAGATGTGTAGGAAAACATTTTCAAAACCGTCGCTCGGCGACGCACTGCTTTAACGTCTGCTGATGCTCAGTACCCCATTGATATCCTTCAGCTCTCACTCAGCAGAGCAGCTGTATATGAGTTGGGTGTGCGGCCTTTCTGGTTCGTCTCACGCTTGATTTTGCGACAGGTGAAGTTTCTTGAGGGGGACCAAGTTGCTCAGGTTTCGTGCGGGAGTCGCGATGCCCAGACCTTGTGTTTGACTCAAAGCGGTAAAGTGTATTCCTGGGGTGATGGCGACTTTGGAAAGCTCGGCCGGGGCGGAAGTGACGGGTGTGTCGTTCCCAAAGTGATAGACCGACTGACCGGCCAAGGAATCATTAAAGTTGGTGGGTTTTTTGCATTGTATTGTTTTCAAAATGTTGGTTTTAATGCAATAATTTACAAATCAACTCAATTGTTCTTATTATAAAACTGATTACATTAACACCACATAAGTGTGCTGTTGAACCCCGTGTCGTGTGCTGTTGAACCTCGAGCTGTAACAGCTGAAGAGGAAAGTCGGTTGTGACAGGAATGGTTTGTCGTTTTTCGCGATCCAGAGTTTAAACTGTATTTGATGCCCTGCTCTCCTAAACTGCAAATCGATTGGTAATCATTTGCAATTTTTGGACAATCTTTCTCCCTGGCCAACTTAACATGTCGTTCAATTGGAAACGGAAAGAGTTTTTGGATTTCCACCACAAAATCGTAAAAAATTTTATCCGTGGTAACGTTTCGCTGATTGCGTTTTGCAGAATGCGGGGCCCAGTTTTCTCTTGCTTTGTCCAAGTCTGGCCTGGTCTGGACGTGGGGCAAAGGAGATTATTTTCGATTGGGCCATGGCTCCGACCATCATGTTCGGCGCCCTCAAGTGGTCGAAGGTCTACGAGAATTCAAAGTGGTAGATGTCGCTGTTGGGTCGCTCCACTGCTTGGCAGTCACTGAAGCTGGACATGTGAGTTGATTCACTTTGCTCCGATGGCATTACAAGCACTTGCTTTGCATTTTTATTATAAGCACTTGCTTTAAAGCAGTGGTGTAGGAGGCGGTGAGTGCAAGCGCCCCTCCAAAAGTTTTGATTTGGTGAAAATCCGTGAAAATCTGGGCAAAAATGGCGCCCAACGTGATTTGATTTGAAAAAAATGGCGCCCAACGTTTGCAGAATCACGTGAACACTTTTTTAGGAGGTCATCCCAAAAAAAGTCAGCATGTGAAGATGTTTACACAAAAAGTTTTTTTCGGGCAAGTTTCGGGATATTTGGGCGAAACTCCTTTGCACCCCCAAATATTTGCCTTCTCCTACACCAGGGTCTTCAAACTTTTTGTCCGAGGGCGACACAAGCTGTTAAACAACAGTTCGAGGACCGGACATCTTGCGTAATGTGATAGTTTCAGGATGTGTTATTCTACCAAATCAACGCATATTTCGTAAATGTATTATTTTTTCATTATATACAAATGGCTTCGCGGGCCGAATTGGGCCCGCGGGCCGTAGTTTGGAGACCCCTGTCCTACACCTATGTTCTAAAGTTAATACTGCCGAAGTATATCGACTTTAGAAGGTGTTCATTATCCGAGTAACCCACAGCAACCACTCGCACCACCGCAGCGGGCTTCCCCCCAAGTATTTCGCCAAGTAGCTGTTGAGTGAGCTGAGCTGCTTATTGTGACTCGAGAAGCAACTGAGTCAGGAATCTACTGAACATTTTCTGTGTTGCGAAGAACCATGTTCGAGTTTGAGTCAATGTGAGGGTTGAACCAGCTTTTTGAATCGACCCGGTCTTAATTTTCGGATTCACTTGAATTGCGTAGGATTTAATTTGTTCACTGTTTTCCCGACCACATTACCAGCCACTGGTTCATGCAACTGGTTTGTACAAACCACACAATCAAGGTGTACACACCATCGGAGAGGTGCACTTTATTTTTTTTCAAATGCTGGGTATTCCCCGTTAAACCCAATGTACTGAAGTCCGGTTCCACGCCACGAGGTGGCAGTGTTGCAATGCACTTGTAGCAACCCACCCACACTTTGCTCATTATCCATTCTATTGTTTGGATTTGGTCTCGAACATTGACACTGTAGACGTCACTGGAGTCATTTACGGAATCTTGAACCCGGGCTCGTTCCCAGTACCATGTTGAAACATGGTTTTATTGGCGTTGTGCATATTTTTCAAATTGGATTTGACTCCCCAATAAACGCAACACGGTAATAGCCAAGCGGCAGAGTGTCCGCCTCCCAATTGGAAGGTTGGGTGTTCGATCCACAGAGTGACTCGCCGTAACGTTCCTT
>Ga0210059_1014881_pt1 | contig 11432 bp, 6 predicted proteins | sample Ectturendosymbi2_FD_188042 | JGI IMG/M metagenome (GOLD analysis project Ga0210059, IMG submission 188042) | Ecteinascidia turbinata endosymbiont from Florida, USA - Sample 2 (SPAdes) (version 2) | ecosystem: Host-associated > Tunicates > Ascidians > Unclassified | place: Key West, Florida... | reverse complement strand
GGGGGCAATTTCCCCCCCCCAATTCCGAAAGTTGCACCAAAAATTTTCAGGTCAATCAAGCTTTTGATGTCTAAGCCAAAAAAGTATTTCAGCGCAAATCACGGCAAATGCTTGCGTAACGTATTGCATAATTTAGTCGAACCTGATCAAAGCACTGTAGTTCAACAATTGTCCACGGTTAATCAAGCGTTGTGTACCATGGGAGGCAATAATAGAATTTTCCAGGTGAAGCCAACGATTTTCGTAGGGTGGGCAAAAATGGTGAAATTTCATTTCTTCCACTTGAAACTAAGTAAACAACCTTTTTTGCTAAAAATATAATAGGAAAATGACAAATTTCAAAAGCAGGGAGGGGCCAAGGACCCCTTCTACCTCTCCCCTTCCGACGCCCTTGGTTGTGTATGGTGTAACTGTTGGAGAATTCATGTCACGGCTGATATTTTCCTGACGTTTAAGCTCCGTGTGGAAGTTAGTGATAATGAAATACGATCTTGTATCTAACTGCTTGTAGTCACTAACCAAAGTAAAACAAGGAGTCACCACTTTTCCCAGCTGTTTCTGAAGCACCAGTTTGCTGAATCTCACCTGGTAATGATGCAAACGTTTTTCAAACCCATCGCAAAAATTTCTCCCTCTCTGCTAACTCTGGCGCGCTACAAATGCTATGCATCTTGCTCTTGTCTCCAGCATAAACCGTAGCCTTAAGTGTAAACCGTATATTTTGTACTGTTTCAAAACTAACAGCCGTGATGTACGTCTTATATACCCCTTGAAACTGAAACTTCGGTTGAGAAGAAATCCAGTTTCAAAGTCTTTTTATTGCGCAAATAAGCCATACACCAGCGATCTCAAACTGAAATTGCTCCAAGGGCGAAACGAGCACTTTAAGAAAATAAGGGCCGCATTATGCAACAAAGCCGGTACCTGAGCCTTACTAGAAACAGCTTTCACGTCTTTTTTACGGCGAATGGTATTGTAAGTTATCTCTAGCCCTTTCTACGTTCGTTTTAAATGAACTTGTTGACTCGTTGGCCTAGCACTTTTAAAACACCGATGAATAAACTAAATAACCTAAATGTTAATTATCTCCAAATTCCCAAAAAGCATCGCGGGCCGCGCCCGCACACAATGCTCTCGCGGACTGGGTGTTTGAGACCTCTGCCGTAGACACTGTTTAGCAACAACAACATTATTTCTATATATTTATTTGTTACGATTAAAACTGCATTGTAACAGTTTATTAATCACAATCATGTTGAGGGTTACCGTTGTCATCATTGATTTCATATTAACTTTCCGGCGAAAAAAAAGCTTGGGCCAAGTAATCATAATCCGACCTGTGCAGTGTTACAACTTTCATTTAATGCTAGTTGCCATCCTATCCTACTGTAAACGTGAAATCGTTCCCCTGCAACGGGCAGTCTCAGCAGCAAAATCTAACGTAAGTGGGAAGATGGTTTTCATTTTGGAAGTGCTGAGGACATTGACACTGCCTTTACTTACAGATAGCTTGCAATCGATGTCTGTTTCATCGTTAAAGCGCATGTAACTGAAACATAGGTGTAGGAGCAGGCAAATTTTTGGGGATGCGAAGAATTTTAGCCCAAATTTCTGCAAACTTGCCCGAAGAAGAATCCAAAGAAAATGAACTCCATAATAAAAACGACTGCATTTCACTGGGCGCATTGTTTTCAAATCGAGGCAGTTCAAGCACCATTTTGTGCCCAAATTTCACCAAAACTTCTCCAAATTTCCCTTCAATTGCCCGAAAATTCTAAATTAATGCATGATTTCCAAAAAAAAAATAATTTTTTTGGGTGCCATTTTTGTAAAATCAAAGCACGTACAGCAATTTTGCGAAGGTGTACACATATTATGTACAAATTTCCTCAGATTTGGCCCGGATTTTCACCAAATCAAAACTTTGGGGGTGCGGTTGCACCCCCGCCTCCTACATCAGTGAACTAAAATGAAAAAAATGACTGAACATTATTCAAAAACAAGCGCCAGAAAAATGCACATTTCATGGATGATGCTTCGAAAACAAGGGGCATTAAATAATCAAATGCTGAGAATTGGCTGTTGTTTGCCCCCCTCCTATCAAAATTCCTGGATACGTGCCTGCCCTGCACTTTGCAGTTGATAACAGCGAGATATCGGCACCAGTAGCAACTCAAATTAGCATAGCCGCGCCGCAGACAGGTATGCGTGCATGGGCATGTACCTGATAGCATGATGTAACAGCAGGCATAAAACTTGCTTTGCAGAATATTCCCAACGAAGTCGTTCATTTTAATATTCACACTAAATGTTCCTCTGACTGATCCTCAAAAGCTGACTTACAAATCCTGCATTAGCTTGACTATCTTGTCATAAGCGAAACACGCACTACCTCAAACCAAAAGAAAGATTGAGATAAATAAACAATGAGCAATATGATTCTAATACAAATCTCTGCAGTCTACGACAAAATTTAATATAAACATAAGCTCAGTGCAACTTAATTCGTCGATTATTATGTCGACTGTCAACTTGATCAACGAAATTCTCTAAATCTTTTTTTGCAGCTCGCAACCCATCGGTTGAAAGTAAATCAATGTTACTCAATTTTTCATTGGTCATGGTATTTCTGAGAAATGTTTTCACTAATTTTAATTTTGAAAAACTTCTCTCGCATGAAGCGCTAGTGACGGGAAGAGTTACAGCTAATAGTAACAATCAAATGCAGCTTTGTAAGGAGCTGTAAATGAAAGAAATAGTTCGAGCGATGCAAGCAGTTGCGACTCTTTCCGAAGTAAGTTTTTTGCCATAGGTATTCCATGTTTCAAATTATTCTCACTGATTTAATAAGCGTTAGCGAATTCTTTTAACTCAAGTGTTCTTCTGATGGAAGTATTTTACCTCCGGGGCAAAGAGCTGAAATACCGGAAAGAATTGCTCCTGAATACTTACAGAAAATCATGACAAATACAATGAGGTTGCAGAACATGTGTGAGTAGACAACTGAAGTCACGAACCAGTTACGTAAGATGCTTCGAAGTCGCATACGGCGGCAGAACACACAACCGCAGTCAGGATAAATTCGGATAAATTATCTGACACCAATTCTTATTGTTTTCACAAACATTTTGCTACTGGGACAAGCAATAATCTGCTGACAGTAATATAATCCAGTTCCACCTCACACTGAAATGTATGGAAGATGAATCTTCTCATTCCTGCGACTGTTTCATAGCTTCCAACAGAATCTTTCACCACCACGACCGTGGTCTGACTAAATTTCACGCTGGGTCCGAGCAACCACTGGTGTGTGTCGTCATAAACAACACCCATTACCCAGTCGTCAAAAGCAACCACACAACAGTAATCATGCATTTGGGAAATATTGAACGCAGTTTAGAGAGCTTTTTACTATCGTTTGAAATATTGCAGGCTGAGTCATCTGCTGCAGATGTCAACCAAACGAATTTCAATGTGAAATTAAGCACGAACTGGGAGGCAGCCAAAAATTTGGGGGCCTTTGGCCTACCCAGCCCTTTGAATCGCCACTGAAGCTTATGTGCGAGTTCACTGAGAGACGGCTTTATGCATATAGGCCCATCATCTTTGAAGAACTACATCCAATAAATAGATACTTCAATGGACCGAGCTGGGTCTGAAGCATAAGCTGGGAAGTGAAAAATCGACACCAATTTTTCGGAACTAATAGGATTACATGGATGAAAAAAGCTGAACACACGTCAACAGTGACGAGTTGTTCAAAAGCTTGAAACAGTCTGGTTGCCTCACGCATCGTGCATGAGCCTATATCGATCGATCTGCATTATAGAGTTATTTGACGAGAACTGTGAATACGCCACTGTCACCCATTTATGGTGTCATCCATTTATGGCCGGTGTATTAGCAGCCACACATAGAAGTTTGCATATTTTCTGCTTCAATTGTTGGGTTCTAGCAGACCCGTAACTGGGGGGCTTCCCTTTTTCGTCCCTCGATGGAAAAATGTGTTAAGCATAGTTTAAAAAATTTGGGACAAAAAAATTCAGTTTATAGAAGTTAAAGCACAACTAATGGGATGGATGCACTTGATAATTTTTACACAGATCAATCATTCGTAGATTGATACAAGACAACGCAGGACGAAGGACATTCTTAATATTTTTCAAAAAGGATCTGTTTTTGGACTTGATGATTATCAATTTTGAGAATAGCCTACTGCTTCACACAAATATCTTGTGCAAAAGTCTAAGAGTTTATGAATGGCTAGACCATAAATGACTGAACATAAATTTTTTGTTCTTATCCAAAAATGACATCTGTTTTGAAAATTCCACTTAACAACTCCGCAAACTCATCCAGGGCATGGCAGGTGTGTGGTTTGTGGATCCAACTTCTCCTGAATCAAAGTCAAAAGTGCTTCTGAAGCTGTGTAAGAAACTTTTAACTTTAGTTTGAAACTACTTGGTGTGCTCTCAAAGCAGTTAGCCTAGCCCGTAGAGTACTGTAGACCTAGAGCCTAAACAGAAGCATGCCTTCGTGCCTGAATGAATGCAATAAGGTCAGTATCGGTTAATAGCCTACGTTGAAACAATCATGGTGTAACAACGCATAACTTGTTGTGCCTAGTTTTTAGTAACATTTGATAGCTCAGGCAGGAATCATAGTAAACAACTGACGGCATAAAGGGCGATATTGCCCCTAAAAATTAAAATGCAGTAGAAATAGATTCACCGCAGGCCCACTTTCAATTTTCTTGTAAATTTTAGAAAAATTGTTATCTCTGATTTGTCAAGCCAATTGGTTTCGCAACCCCAAAATTACATTTAGCGACCCCTTTTGGGGCCACGATCCATAGTTTCAGAAGCCCCGTCTATGGCGGGGTCTTGTCTTTCACTGGCGGTCTTGCCCTGTTGCGAGCTTTTTGTCAGTGGAAAATTGAACATCAACTGAGTACCGTTTTTCTTTTTCATTCTTTTTTTGCAACCACTTTCATAAAGACGGCCTGCATCTCTCTCACGCCCATATGCATACTATTGTCGTGTTGCTACTGTACTCATAAAGGTTTAGAGCACACATTTGAATTTCCACTCCTTTCAAGGCAAATTGTGAAGTTATGCCTCCACGGAGTTCCGCAAATTTTTGGTTAATATTGAGTCGTCATAGGAAAGAATTGCGTGGGGCCCTAGGCCATGGCCTATGCGTAAATCCGTCCCTGGGGGCTAAATAGGCCCCCAGACCGCCTTAGAATGGTTGTGCCTTCGGCACTTCCCCTAAAGTTGATTTGTGACGTCACACGATTGTGACAAAACTTTGCCCCACCTCGGAAATTTTCCGCGTACGCCACTGAGTGTTAGGATGATCCGTCACGAAACGTGATCGATAAACGTTATCTGTAAATATATGTTAATGAAAAGAGAAGATTTTCGTCTTTTTAAAACAACACACAAATCTTAGTGAGGCTAAATCCACGGAAAAAGCTGAGGTAGCCAAGTCGCATGTGTGATCTGGGGTTGGAAACCACCCGCTTGAGATTTGCGCAGCTTTTCCGCGTCATTTATGCCAGTAGCTTAAGCCCTTTCGCGAAAAATACTACGAAACAAGTAATAGAGTTACAAAATATACGCGATCATGGCTTTTTTCCAAACGAATGTAGATCTAATAAGTTAGGCGGGACCAATGAGCCACTGTTCGTTGAACTCCGCATCTAATGGCTCATGGGTTACTTCCACGCCATTTTGAATCAAAACCACGCCGTCAGTCAAACCAGGCCGCAAATTTCCAATGGGTTTTGTGTTTAGCGGTTAGGTTTAGGTTAAAACTTTAGGTTTGTAGCGCATCAGTCGAGTACAGCACAAACCGCCCTCCGGCCCGCTACCTTGTCGTAGAAACGAGCAGTGTTTCCAGGGTTTTCATCGCGCGAGGTTACCTTAGGTCAGGAGTGGGCAATTAATTTGGTTCGGGGGCCATTTTGAGAAGGCCATGTTTGGCGGAGGGCCGTACCTCTTTAGTGAAACCGAAGCAAGTCTCGGTTAAGCTAGCCTAAGCAGTCACCACTAACATTGGTTGTGATAAGTTCGAGGAAATTTCAGTTATGAAGATATTTTCTGAATGCTTCCGCGGGCCACAATTGGCCCGCGGGCCGCTATTTGCCTACCCCTGCCTTAAGTCAAATGCGCAAAATTAGCATCCACTTAATCATCTACCGTTGGGGTGTGGTTCCAGTCATACGGAACGATACTCCATGCATGGCGCATTCGTTCGACAGAATGCGTCAGCGAGGATTCTTGCAGTATTGGAGAAACACAAGACGCTTGCATGAAGCGAAATTGCAAGACGTCTGTACGCTGGTACCAAGTGCCGATTTTTATGCGAAGAGTTGCAAGTATTTTTTGTTTTCTATGTCGATTTTTTGTGAAGAGTTGCGAGTATTTTTTTTAATGTTCTGTAAGCTAATGAATGCCACGTGCCGTTTTTGTGAAGAATTCTGTAAACTGATGCCACGTGCTGTATTTTTGAGGAGTTACGGGTATTTTTTAATGCTCTATTAGATGATGCCACGTGCTAAATTTTATGTGAAGTGTCTACCTACGGGTGTTTTCAAAGCGCAAAATATAGGTTTAATTTGTGCTACAAGTTTCATTAGGCTGCATCTTTCTTCGTAAGTCCAAATAGCCAATATTGCCTCATTTTAGTCTTGAGTTTGCTTGCTTTTTCCTTGTTTGTAGATTTCAGAACAGATGCATAGAATGACGTGAAGTCGATTTCCTATTTGAAAATTTGCTGATGGATTCGACAGCGTCACCTTTGTGGAAACTAATTACTAATTCTGGTGCTTCTAAAATTTTGTTCCATGTGCTTCAAACTCAAACCGCCTTGTATTTTTGCAGGAACAACAATGCACAAAAAAAAGCAATACAAGACAGTAGTTGGATTGCTAGTCTAATAAGATGTCAATGACGCAAAACAATGAAAATGGGGTCACAAAAATCCGTTGCGTCCGTAAAAGGCAAAGCCGGCTACCGCACGAACAAAACCGCTCACCTCCACGGAAGATTGCTCCCTTTTGCGGTCGCTGTTTGGAAAACATCACCGAAGTGAATGCATTTTCAATCAAACGCAATAAACACCTTGCGCAATATGACATGCAGGTTTAATAACAACTGTGTAGCTTTCACAACAGCAGCCTAAATTATCTGAGTGTTAACGAGAAGCTGTAGTTTCTTACCCTGCATGATAAGAAGCTTTGCCGAAAATGCTTTCTTTTTCGTAGTTCAAATTTGGACGTTTTCAACGGCTTGCACTCCTGGAGATGTTGGAAAATGCTGCTTGGCGCTGGTGCAGCGTGGAACGAAAAGCTTGTTCGGATGCTCTACACTCTCCGCCCATCCAAAGCATTTGGTCGATCTCGCGACAAACACGACATCGCTCGGCGCGATTCGTTCTTTGAACGCCGTGCGAACAAATCGACACAACTTCTTTAGCAACGCCATTCACCTCTCCTGTCAAAAAACAAATAAAAGGGTCCAGACGATAAGCACCGTGTCCTTCACCGATGTAATCTAAGATACACTATGTATACATGAAGCTATAATCAAGCGTTGTATATGCGTATCTTAAAATTAGAATGAAATGCAGATCCACGAGCATGCGCGTCGTATGCGACGAACAACATTATCCAAGCCCATCTTTCCAAGCTGTCTCAGACAGAAGCGCACGCAGAAAATTTTCATGGGGGGTTCATTCAGTGGCATAGGGTAGTCATCTGTATTTGTTGTGGGCTGTTTGTGACGTCACAATTTGGCGTCATAGTCCTGTTTCCAAACCAACGTTGTGGCGAAGTTTCTTGACATAAAATGCACATTTTTCTATACATCCACTCTCCATATTTTGTGTCATTGCACTGAATATAAACTATTAGCGTTCCAAGTTAGGCTATCGGAGGAAAATACACCCAACGCTACGATACAGCAGTTCATAACTGCAAAAATATCAAGCTGCGCGTTAAAACAGGGGAGTAAAACACACCCAGCAATTCGTCAGAGCAATTTACAACGGAAAAATGAGGCTGCGCTAATGTCTTGTCGAATACGAACAGTCGAACATAAAGTGCGGGTGGATTGGTTGACGCACACCCCGATTCGAAAAATCGAATCTTGCTAAACTACACAGGCATTGAGAATGCGCATTAAGTACGCAAGAAAACTTTCGATTTTGTTGTTGTTTATAGAAGTCCAGCAAACTTCTAGTTTTCCTTTTTTCCTGTTGAGACACAATAAATGTCTGAATGCTTCTATGTTAACAACTGCTGTTTTTCAGATCGTGCAACAGTTCTATCATGCTACAGAAATTGGTAGGCCTAATGCAGCCAATGCGGTCAGCGCCTGCGCTGATCAGTCTTGGCAGACAATATAAATGCAATTTTTCGGATGAAGTGAACTATCGCCGAACACAATCTTAAACATGCATAGCCTAGTGGACGAAAGGTCTGCAAAAAGTGGTGAGATGGTTTCTGTACCCAGACGACAACCCAGATTCCTACTTTACTTTATGGCCCATTTACAATGGTCCTTGAAATTTGCATGCAAATTCATTCCGTGCTATTAGCATTAAGTCGACAAATTAACAAGCAAAAGTATGCGAAAACTATTAATCTCCTTGCGAAGGTAATAAAGTTTTTTTAAATATCAAGCTCAAGGGGGTTTTAACCCCAAACCCCTCCCCTTGCGTACCCCCTTGGTCTTAGACATGTTTTTTCTCCAATAGATGAAACAAAAACGATTGCCATAATTCCTCAGTAGCAAACATCTTGAGCTTAAGCGTCGCGTTTCAAACAAGTGGTTCACGATTAGTTAACTTAGGCAAGCCTATCTTATAGGATCAATTGATTTATTTCATTTTTTTGAAGAAAAATCCCGTAGGCAAATGATCTTCAGTGATTATGCTTTTCAGATACATGTGACCAACCCACAACTTCAAGCAGAGCTCAACTCGACCAAAACTTTCAATTACTGACTTCAACTACAGACAGATCGTCCGCAGACAGTAACTTACACACTTGCTCCTGAGTCACGGTGGAATCTGACGATCCGGAAACTTTCACCAACTGCAGCTGACCATCCGCAGTTATTTGTATCTGGGTTAAAGGTAAAAATCGGGTACTTGTGATTGAAGATTTTTCAAAAATTTTTTCACAGTTCTTTTGAGAAACTCACCGTATGAATTTCATTTGGGGAACTATTGCTGTTACCAAGCAACTGTTGAACAACGTTTTGCGCCACCGTTTGATTTTGCTGCGACGTAGACTGCTGCATTAACGCAAAAACAAAACATATTTGACGCTATTTGCTGCATGAACGCGGATAAGATCGTTCACTCACAGAACAAAAATTCAACAGGCAACGGTTTCGTCCTTCTTGTGGTTGCCATGGTGAAGCATACAACACGGGGAAAGTACAAAGATGACTATTTTGTAGCAATAAGCATTACGCATGCTTTGCAGTGGAAAAAATGCAGAATGTCAGAAACCTCACCATGAAACCCACATGACCAGTAGGAGCTATACTTGTGACTTCACAAAGGTTGTTTTACTCCTTCAGATTAAGACGCTTTACACGCCTTGTTTCGGTTAAAATTGAACGATTTCAAGATTTGATTCATTTTGATTACACAGTTTTTAAATTACCACCATTTTCAGAGTGCTATACGTAAAATTTTGAATTTTTTCAACTTTTAATATTGGTTGTTAAACAAAAGAGCTGCAAGTTTTTCCAAATCTGAACTTTTAAATTGAACCATTGTTTTACAAAAATAAAGCTGGGATAACTATACTACACTAACAGTTTTTATGCAAACAAGAAAAATATATGGATCTTGACACTCTGTATCAGTGATTCTCAGCCTTTTTTCTGAAGCGAGCCAAATCCAATCTTACGACTTTGTTGGAGAGCCACACTAAAGAATTTTAACAGTCAATTGACACGTTTTGTTTTATAGCAGAACAAAGTCTGTTACACAACATATTAGTGTTATTGAAAGACTGCTGCGGGCCGCACAACATGTGATTGGGGACCGCATACGGCTCTCAGAAGAGTGGTTGTGAACCACTGGTCTATATAAAGTAGATGATGAAATGGATGCCGATTTTGCGCATTTGACCTAAGGTAAAATCTCGCGCGATGAAAACGCTGGAAACACTGCTCGTTTCTGCGTGAAGGTAGGGGGCCGAAGGGAAGTTTGTGCTGTACTCGACTGATTCCGCTATAAACCTAGAGTTTAAAAACTTAAACCTAACCCCTAAATCTAACCCATAAACCCTAAACCTAACCCCATATCTAGACCCTAAACGTAAAACCTAAACCCTAACCTCTAAACCGAACCTCTAAACCGAACCTCTAAACCAAAACCCTAAACCTAACCTCTAAGCCTAACCGCTAAACCTAAAGCCCAAACGTAAAGCAAAATGGAAAATATGAAGAGAAAAGTGCGGATACTTGTGCAACAGCTGCTACCAAAACGAAAGTCGTAAAGCTGAGTGTCGAACCGAAAAGCATTGGCATACAGGCCCTTAAACCTACTTGTTAGGCTACGAGGTCGCTGCCGCCTGACTGATAAACTCACCGTTTTAGCCGAGCCGCGTAATGCCAGTCGGATCCGTAATTATTACCTTGACGTAGAAACGAGCAGTGTTTCCAGCGTTTTCATCGCGCGAGGTTACCTTAGGTCAAATGCGCAAAATCGGCATCCATTTCATCATCTACCTCTATATAGTAGCCGGATTCGTGTGTGTTCCGCTGTTCGTTTTGCTTGATAGCAATAATTTTTATAAGGCGTAAACAAAATGACGAGAACCACCTCTTGCTGCGTGCTGAGCATTATTCCTTGCGTCTGAGAATTTCCTCCAACAACGATGGCATTTCCTCCACTATTTTGTTGGTTCTGCAAAAACATTGAAGTGAGCGTATTTGGCGTACCAGCAATAAAGTATGCACATAAAGCTCGCTAAGTCCAAACCAACAGTGTTCTTTTTTCACTTCCTTACATATCTTTTTGTGGACAAACATATCTCGTGTACGTGACAAATAAAATAATCGAAACTGGGGTATTTATTCTTTACCACTTGTTTATAGTTCTTTTCCTTGACGCCTTTTCTAAATTTGAAAGTTTAAGACTGTAAAAAAACATTTTGAGACGCTTATCACTTTGATCTTGACGATTATGTAACAGCTTGACAGTTGATTCGTGTTATAGTGGACACATTAGTGCTTTAATGTTCTGTGCATTCTTACTGCGTAATTCGCAGTAATATTCCATTCGTGATTCAACGTGATGTACTTGTTTGCGAACAGTCCGACCGTCGACATGATAGCCTGCAAACCTACATAACCGCAGTCGGTCGCTGTTTCCTGTGGCGCATTCGAACGCCCAACGCTTTG
>Ga0210059_1014880_pt1 | contig 11432 bp, 6 predicted proteins | sample Ectturendosymbi2_FD_188042 | JGI IMG/M metagenome (GOLD analysis project Ga0210059, IMG submission 188042) | Ecteinascidia turbinata endosymbiont from Florida, USA - Sample 2 (SPAdes) (version 2) | ecosystem: Host-associated > Tunicates > Ascidians > Unclassified | place: Key West, Florida... | reverse complement strand
CACAAAAAAATCCGTACCCCCAACCAAAAAATTATTTTTCGAGTGCAATCTGCTAGACTGGCCGATGCGTTTGAGCCATTGAACAGCTCTCTAGCGCAATCGGCGGAGGAGCTAGGGCGTTGGTAAGGCAACCAAAAACTGCTGTTGTTTAGGCCGAAATTGAAGTACAAATATATCGTAGACCGGTTCTCAAAGTGTTAAATAGACTCTTGAGGCCGGGGTGAATTGATGTTGATAATTTGGTCCATCGAGCTTTCTGAGTTGTGCAAGCCTGGTATAGAATATGAAGGGGAATGGTGACAGCACAAACTCTTGTTGGAATCCAACACCCTCATAATTGGATGTTGGCAGGGTTCCCACACAGTATTGAAAGTATTGAATTGTGAAATTGGTTTTCAAGACCTTGAGAAAGTATTGAATTTGACCAAAATGTATATAAAGTATTGAAGAAAGTATGGAAATTCCAAAAATTCAGCTGTTTGCTTTTTCACCTTTTTTTCTTTACTGCTGATGAGAGTTCTGCAGATGCTTTTTGCATTGTGTTCCATGAATGAAATTTTCAGAAAATGGAGCTGAATGATGGTGTTAAAGTCATTCAATTTAGTATTGAAAAGGTATTTAAAAAAATGTATAAAATTGTTTTTGAAAATGTGTGGGAACCCTGTTTTCGTGATTAAACTTCACAAATACAGAGATAAACGTCTGGGTTCTAGGACAACTGCCAACCAACAACTGTCAAATGTGCTCGTCTGCCAGCTAGCACAACTGCTCACTGGAACAACTTAAAAACCGCACAGTTGCCTTTGCAAAAATGTCATAGAGTTTTTTTTCTCTGAGAATTTTGGCTTGATTAACCGAACCATACTGAACAGCGTAAAAATTCTGGCGTAGGAAAAATGTGAAAATGCAGGAGTCTTTGAAAACCAGGTACAGCCTACTGTTTGAACAATTGTCTGCAATGTTTAGCTCTGACTACTAAGCCTTTGTTTACTAAGCACTGGAGCGGTAGCCTTCAGGTGTTTAAGCTGTGCAGATTTGGCATATATGCTAAAATGACAGGTGTACTGACCAGAGAAACCATTTACAACTTTGCTTCACAGAAGTGATTCTCTGCTTGGCAGTTGTCCTAGTTGTTAGTTGTATTGTAGATACTTAGCAGCAATTGTCTGGTTGGCAGTTGTCCAGTTGGCAATTGTCCTGATACCATGATGGTGGCTGACTGAAGTTTTGTTTGAATTTATTAATGCTTTGTTTCGTTAAAACTAATCAACTTGCTCCACTTTTAAAAATGTTTCTGGTTGATCCTGTGTGTTTTGCAATGATAGACATGTCAATATGGTCATTGTGTGATTATAAACAATCTTTAACCAAATGTGTTTTTGTGCACCCATCTTGACTGATTAAGTATTATCTGATGTATGCGCAATGTGCATATGTGCTGTGCTTTGTAAGGCAATTAGCAGAATGTATTGAAAGGGCACGTTGGCAGTGATTTATAGTAGGATTACTGTAGACGACTTAAAATCCCTAAATTTCCCTATTACAACAAGAATTAGATGCTCAGCAAACCAGGGCACTACAATGGTTGCATTTATTTATTTACAATAACATCATCATCAAGCAATTTAATTATTAAAAAAAGTCAGTGGTTGCATTTATTTATTTACAATAACATCCTCATCAAGCAATTTAAGTATTAAAAAAAGTCAGTAAGCAAAGAAAGCACCTTCAGCTGCTTGTGCCTTTACAAGACAGTTATTAATTTCAGCTTTTTCTTGAGATTGTATTGAAACCTATGCATGTATACTGTGTAGGCATAAACTTATTGGTTGCACTTTAGAGTTCACTGTCAAAGTGCATTTTTAATACAAATTGTAGAATAAACCTTAACTTGTAAAGCAAAACATGCTCATAACTTAATCTGAAAACTATGGCACAATCAGTAGTTATATGAGCATGTGCCTCACTATCAATTGTTTCCACATCTGATTTGCCAGTTTACTGCATCATACATAATATCGGGTTATGATGATAATTCATGCTGGATTGATATGGTACAATTCATTGTAGATACTTATTCTGGTAATATAAACCCGTGGTTGTCAACCTTTTTGTATTGGTACACACTTTCAAATTTGCTAGAAAACCTGTACACCCTTGTCATGCACTAAAATTTAGTGCTGTAAAAGTGTAAAATGTAAGCGATTTTTACGCTGTAAACGTCGCTTTCTTAGTAGATTTTTGTGTATCACTTCTCAGCATTCATGAATGCCAAAATCTCACCCAATAAGCGATTTGCGTTTTTGATCGCATGCCAACAACCTACTTTTGCCAGCAAGGATTTTCTGCTCTTGTCGAAATAAAATGAAAAAAACAAACTCAATCAAGGATGTTGATCCTCTTATGAAAAACGCTCTTGAAACAGGGTTAAACCACATTATTCACATCTGGCGGATTAAATTCAGTGGGAGCAATCACAGTAAATGAGATGATTTCTTTTTTTTATTCATACTGGATGTTGTGAAAACTTCATGAGCAGGAAGATTGACTTTCATTAATTTTAGTGTTATGTGTGCCGTGTCCTGCCGTTTTCTGCGTTGTTGTAGCTACATGCGAAAAGCCCAAGTCAATTTCCTCATATGCAAAAGGCTGCACGATCCATGACAGATAAATTTCAGATTGAAATAAAGCCAAAAATTGCCTTAAATTAGTGGATACTGGGTATCCCTGTTGAGCAAAGAAAACCCGCTACTCTTGCCACAGTTGAAACACACGCTCTAACACTTTTCCTCTGGATAATTAGCGTGCCTCAGCATGAAATATAACCTCATTGTGCCTGCTATCATGTCTTTGCACACTTCTGAAAACGTTCGATGCTACTTTGTATGTGACAGGATGAATTTCTCAATTTTTTGACATCCTCAGAACAATCTCCAGACCTGACCTCTGGTAATATTCTTAAATTAACCTCTAACCACACATTCTCAATTAATCATGCAGTGGGTTGAAATCTAGGCTTATTTTTTCTGAGACATTTCAGTCATTTTTCCAAAATAACCTAAAAATTTTCAGTCTATTTTTTATTTTGTGACATTTTTGTATGACTAAAAATGGCATTATGACCAAATTGACTTAAGTTTTTCAGTCATTTCAAAAAAACTTCGGTCTGTGACCGAAAAACCCAAAAAAACAGGTTGAAACACAGTCAAGGGAAATGTTTTTGATTTTTTGAACAACTCCATTAGTAGTGTGTTGCATGCCTGCTGCTCGATTGGTAGCAACTGCCTGATACTTCATCCAATCAAAATCATGTTTTTCAATGAACTGATTCAATTTGGCAAAGATGGCTTGAGCAGTTGAGCAAACTCCAATGTTGAGACAGCACAACTCAACAATGTTTTTTGTTTCCTGATTGGCAAACGTACAACACAAAATCAACTGAACCTCTTCTGAAATATCTGTTGTTTCATCAAGTTAACTACCAAACAACTGAGCTTTCTTCAGCTTGTCAAGAAGTTGTTTCAACAAATCTGAAATATGAAGACATCTACGTTTAGTTGTATTGCTTAATATTGGAATTTTTCTTACTGTGGAAACGGCTTTTATTCCTCCATCAACAATGACTTTCTAGAGATGCTTCAAAGAATGCCTTTGACTTATTTTGATGAGTAGAATGCTATGACCTCACGCGTGTTTGAGATGTCCTGAAGCCGAATTACTTTTATCAAACACGGTTGTACAAAATCAGCAATGCCCTGATGGATACGGGTTCAGAATTTCTTTTGTGTGACAAAACCCATACACAATGCAGGCATCGCTCCTCCATTTGTGCTTTTTAACAATACAAGCCTTTTTCTCTTACATCACTTTCTTTATAACTGTACACTGCTAAATCTCGACCTTACTCCCGGAAAAGTGGACTACGTTGCACTCAGCATGTGATTTGCTGACATCCATACTCTCATTTGATTCACTGAAGTATTTTGTTTGATAGTTACTATGCTCTCTTTTACAACTACCTTTCGCTGCTAAGTTTTTCTTTAAAATATTGTGCATGTCAATTTTCTTTGAGGATCAGCAACCTACTGCAATACCTTTCAAAAGTATAAGATGATAACAGCCTAAAATCTGAACCGAAAAAGTGCAAAGTTAAAATTAACATAGAGATCACTCACTTCTTGGTATAAGTTCTTGCTTAGCTCCAGCTAACTGCTTGAAAAGTAATGTGGAAAATATTGCTACGTGTCTTACTACAAAACAATCATTGCAGAGAAAAGCATGGTTGGTACATTAGCTTACAAAAAATTCAAGCTAAAGCAGTCGTTTTCAAACTTTTCTGCACGTTGACCCCCAATTAAAGTATGCAATTTTCTGTAGACCTCGTGGCCTAGCCCAACAGTTACTAATACAAGGAAAGTATGTGTCAAAATAAATTTCAGTAGTTTTTACTTAAAATGTATGATAAAATAATACACAATCTGAATATATGCTTAGAACTATAGATGTAAGCATAACATAAAACATAACTGTCAGTGCAGCACACCATTTTCTCCACTTCCAACTTCATTAATGTGAAGGATGTGCCTGATGGGACTCCACAAGCACACGGATATTTGGTTGAATTGCTCCAGTAGACCCCAGCAGTTATTCATTGACCCCCTGGACATTCAGTAACTCCCATTCGACCCTGTGACTATTTATCGACCCCTTGGATGGTCCAATTGACCCCTGGGGGTCGATATCGACCACTTTGAGAACCACTGAGCTAGAGCAATGGTTCCCAAATATTTCTTGCCTGGATACTCCCGAATGTTGCATTTTAGGAAAAAAAAAGATGGTCATCTGACCAGCATTACAAACAGGCGGAAAAAGACAGACAATGCACACCACCCAATAGATACGGTTTTAAAATCTGGGAAAAGTTAACACTGCACTGGAGCAAAGAACATATGTGGGACAATATACTGTTCTTGAAGAGCACACATCTGGTGCACCCCTGTACACCCCATCAAGTTGGTATACCCCTGAAAAATGCTGGTACACCCTGGGGTGTACGATACACCCGGTTGGCAAGCACTGATATAAACAACACAAAATACCTTTCTATAAGTTTGGGGTATTGAGTTAGTGATTCTTCAAATTTTAAGGTAGACATGAATTGAATATTGGTAAACTTTATGTGGTTCTTGATAAATAATATTTTCTGCCGTTTACACCCAACACCCATTTGATATAAATTCGTTTTCCTAGCTGTGGACAACAGATGGCATTATATCAACTTCAATGCATTGAATATGATTTTGCCCATTAAGCTCGGGTTTACTTGCTAAAATCTTGTTTTTACATGAAACTTGTGATGGTTGTTTTTTTTCTAGTGGGATTTTAAGCAATACTGCTGCAGTAAACTCATATTCAGTCGAATTCAAAATTGTCGAATCTTTATGTCTTTAGAGAGATTCATCAAGCAAAATACAGAAGTTATCAATGCAGTTGGTTTTGTTTTCTTATTGACAGTTGTTGCTTTTTCCACTGCACTGGGCTTTCGAACGTTCCGCATTTAGAATTTTTTGCGTAATTAACAGATTAGTTGTGTTGTTCGTATCGTGCCGATGCCTTACTTCAGCTTGTCGAGCAAACGCTGTTGTTCTTGTAGGTTTATGAGCCATGTGCGACACAAGATCGAAAACGAATGGGAAGAAAACGACAATGTAAACGACTTCAACATATGCAGCCATTGTTACCGGCACTACGATTCTCCTTTCCATTTGCAATGCCACATTGAAACAGTGCACACTGCTGTACCTGCTGCTTGTATGTCCTTCGCTACGTGTGCCGTTCTTAAGTTGTCATTGCCGTGTCGTCTTAACAAGCATGTCGATAATCGTATTTTATTTGCAGCTACCTGCATGATTTGCGAGTTAAACTTCCAGAGTGAACGGACCTTGCTGTCTCACATGAAGAATCTCCACAGCTACAATGAAATGCCATACATTTGCAAATTGTGTTCGTACCGGTCGTCGTTTTACTCAGATTTACTGTCGCATTTTCGGTAAGTGTTATTGCGGGAAGTGGAACGAAGCTGCTTTTGTGTTGCACACTGCGCCGGCGATTCATCGACGTTTGACCTCCAAAGAGCAGATCAACTCATTTCGAAATTAGGTGATACGCAACTTTGATAAAATACTGAACTATATGCATGACAAGCTGCATTTCTAAATGACTGTTTAGATTTGCATGCGCTGACATGTACGGCATGCTCTTTGATGTCACTTGATCGTATTGGTGAGAAATGTGAAATTACTGCATGAATAAGAAGGAAAAGAATAGCACTCCCATGCAACCGAATGTTTTAGAGTGCCTTGAGTTTGATTTTTTACATAACAAAACAGTAAAATCGTATTTGAAACAATAAAACAAAACTCGTAGAAATCATCAGCGTCATGCTGGCGTTAAAACTTTTGCTAATGATGAAAGCCGTTGGTTTCTTAATGCTTTGGTGCTGAAATTTATGCTTGTTGAAGCAAACTGTTTTTTTTCGGTCATAGATCGATTTTTTTAATGACTGAAAAAAATGAAGTCATTTCGGTCATACAGTACTATCTGAAATGGTAGGATAGTGAATTTTGTTTCGGCGAATTTTAATACTGTTACGTGACAAATGACCGAATATCTCAGCAAAAAAAAAAGATTAGCAAACGCTAATGTTCCTGATCGTTGAATATCAAATCGTCCAGAAATTTCATTTCGAAGGAAGATGCGGCTAAGATCGAAAATTTTAACGGTATTTTTCTTGTTAAAATTATAAGAATTTTCGGTTACATAGTCCACGACCTAGTGTTGGCGTCATTTCAAATTTTATTTGTCACGAGAAATGTACTGGGAGTGGCATAAAATTTAATGCAGTACCAAAAGTGTAATAGGTTGGTGCTATTGCACTACTTTCATGGTTATATCAACGGCAGAATAAGTCAGTGTTACAAAATTCTCCTCCGCTGTCTCAAGCGTCATCGGCGTTATCTTTTCAGAGAGATGCGTAAAAACTGCACGACAAGCTCGAATATATACTAATTGTTTGTAGCTGAAGCCAGATATATCCTGATTGCGCAATTTTTCAATTGAGATATTTATGCTTGGCGCGCTTCGGACAAATCCACGTCAGCGACAATTAAAAGCTCAAGGTTTGCTGCGTGCTGTTGGGGAATCACCCGACTGGGATTTGTCTTCGTGGCTTTGCGATTAGCCAGGCTTGCATATATTTGCTTTCAAATATATAATTTGTTCCCACAAAGGCGACCAAGTCTAATCAATCGGCAAATTTATGAAAACAGGATATCGATTTCACGTAAAACTACGCACCTCCATATAAACAAAAATCAGTAATGTTAATACCGACATTAGTGATCCATTTGAATAAGATTTCACGACTGAGGATGCGTAGGTTTACGTGAAATCGACTTCCTATTTAAAAAATTTAAAATTTGATAATTGATTAGACTTGTCGTCCCTCTGATGACAAGTCAGTGTTGGTAAAAAACGACTTAACTAAAGCTGATGTAAAATTGACAAAACCGCTCAGTTCACGTGTGACCCCTTTAAATAGTGCACCTGTGGAAAGTACACCGTCAATGTCAATAGTATCACTAACTTTGAAAGCATCACTGGTATCGCCGATAGTGTCGTAGCAATTGCACCATTGGCGCTTATTTGCACTTAGAGATGCATACAAGATAACATAAGAACGTATGCTTATTATATACGCAGGGTTTCTACGCAGTCTTGAAAAGTATGGAAAAAATTGCCATTTTCCAGTCTGGAAAAGTACGGAAAAAAAATTTTGGTCTGTCAGTATGGAACAAGAAATAAATTTTCCAGACTTGATCTTTTGACATACATTTTCATATTATTTTATTCAAGATTGACATAATTTTACTTATATCGTGTTAAATATTATAATGCCTGCATTTGATCTGGGTAGCTCATACGGAAGGGTTAGATCTGGAAAAAGTCTAAAATGTCTGTAAAAGGTCTTGAAAAAGCCGGGAAATTTATATTCAAAAGTGCGTTTAGGAACCCTGTATACGTAGTCTGGTGGAATTCGTAGGCAGACATGATGGGATATGTTGTTTTTTTAAGGAAAATGTTAGATACCCGGTATAGACCTGCTGGGACCCGATAATAATTTTCTCTGATTCTATCGGGTCCCTAAAACACCTGAAAAAAACCCTTGGGCTATGCAGTAGAACGATGTTCGTGTTTTGGTTAAAAAATATCTGTAAGAATCTGCGTCTTCTGTTGATTTCCTTTCCTCCTCCTCCTGGTGTGTTCAAAGCGAAAGAATACGACGATTTGAAAAAAGTAAGTATCAATCGACTCGTGCCGACGTAAGTAACCGCGCCGGCCAGATTCCTTTGTCACAAAGAAGAGAGAATCATGTACCTAGAAAGCGCCCTGTGAAAATGCCCGCCATCACCAGCATCCTCCCTCAAGAAAAAAAGAAGGGAAGTTGCATCATTAAAAGTATTGCGTGGCCGTTTCTCTGTAACTTCGCTGATGGATTACGGGCTTGAAAGCGTCCTAATCTTGTCTTACTGGAGAGCAGCAAAGCTGTGTTGAAGTTGAGCCCGATTTTTTTTGATAATAAATTCAAACATGTTAAGTGCTTGCAAACGGATTGTTCACATCTAACGATAGTGAAAGTCGCGATTATATTTCCAGCGCTGCTCTTTGCATCTCAGGCTGAGAAAAAATGGGAACAGTTCAGTCTAGATCCGATAAGCAAGACACCCCCGCCCCCCTTTTGAATCGCGAAATTCGAAACATGTTGGTAGCAGTGTATGGATCAGATTTCTTGTAGCGTTTCTGACCTCACCGGGGTGGCGTGCAGAGGGGGCGGGGGCGAGCGGGACGCCGGCCCCGGGCACTTAAGGCAAGGGGGGCATCCAAAGAATGAAAATGACAAAAATTAAATTTTATTAAAATTTTGTAACTAGATGCTTCTTCGTATGGCAAGGCTTACTAACACAACTTCTGTGGGCTTGCACGTACGTTTTACAACGTTAACGTCCCTCGCGATTTTAGCGTAACGTGGTAAGAGACTTGTACAGCTTTTTTTCTCTTCTTAATTCACACTTGAGGTGAACTTTTTTTGGCGTAAGCCTTTTGCACGTAGCAAAGGTCGGGCAGGTAGTTTTACTGCACCTGTATTTCTCACATACCTGAATACTGGAATTTGGTAGGGAGCATACAATCACGTGTTCGTCCCGGGCATCATCAGACCTCTGCACGCCCAAGCCTCACCGACTAGGATTACTAAAGCTATAATCACGCAGCAAGTGCATTGTGCAAAGTTTGCTAGAGAAACGCCACTGTGCGATGCCTGCTTTCGTTATCTCTGTTCGCCACCCGTTTTTCCTAACGCGGTCAGCCAACGCTTTGTTCTTTTGTCAACAGACAGGTTCATGAAAACGGCGGCTCCTATCTTTGCCAATTCTGCTTGTGCATTCACCAAACCCCGAACTCGTATTTGAAGCATGTCTTACAGCACAGGGTGAGTTAGGCTTTTGGGAATACTCTTGCGAAAAACATTGAACCTGTCAATTGCTTTCCGCGACGCAGAAAAAAGTGTTCCGGTGTTCGAAGTGCAGACTCCAGTTCATTCAGCCGTCTGATAAGAATCAGCATTTAAAATCTGACCACTCGTCGGTCCCGCTCGCTACAGGGAAGAGAGCATTCCCCCGCAACCCAGCACTGCACACTGTAAGTTATTTTTCCTGGTTTTCAGTGTTTGAGCGAAGTCGTGCGCATCTCGATCTCTGGTAGACTAATCAAAACTGACTTTTCGTTGCAGGTCGCGCGTGTTAAGTTTTATTTATTAATTTTTTTTATAAACAGATACGGTTAAAAGAATCTTTTTGTGTGCTTTTAAACCGTGTAAATTCGATGTGCGCCGAAAAAAATCATTTGGGCAACTTTATCAATTAGTGGTAAATTTTATTTTTCCTGAAGATTACGTTCGGTTAGTTCGAAACGGTTAATAAAGTAACATGAAGAGTATCAAGTGTTAGTGTGACGTACTGCATTTTGTTCCAGCCGAATAGATTTAATTGCATCAATCAGTGCTGCAGTGATTGTAATCGCACCTGCTGGCGCACACCTTCCATTCGAAAACTGTGCTCTTCTGTACTGTGCATCACAACGCAGACTGGTGCCATGCGGAGCAGGAAGTATTTTTCTTCTGCAAATCTTGTCCCAGCCAAGCATATTTACCATCACGCGCGAGCGAGAACGTTACAGCGCCTGTCTTGTTCACATCTACCTGGGACTTGTATGGTCGCCAGTGCTTTTTTAAGGCTTTTTTAGAGTCCGAAGCGATCTCTCAAAATTTTCCAACGGTTTCTCAAAATAGAGCAGAACCCCGCTCTATTACTATCACTAAAATACGCTGAATGTCGCCTTACGACAATCTTAGTATTTAGTTAAGGTAGCTGCCGTCTCTTAACTTATTATAAGAGTATCTTTCTATTTAGAAGACGCCAGGATTTCAGTGCACAGTACCTTAGTCAAACTCTACTGGCGTTAAAACATAAAAACAGGTCAAAAAGCTGGCCAACATTTCGATAGGGCGCCCTAACGAAGATAGTTAAACCTAACTGGATCGAAACGTTGGCCAACCTGCTTTAACTTTTTTACGCCAGCAGAGCCTGATCGAAGTACTGTTTGTTATCAAGAGTGTTGCAGATTTGAAACATTGTTGCCTTCTTCGAGATTAAAGCAACACACGTTAATCTTGCTGCGACCCCACAGGCTGGATTTAAGCCGAGCTCACCGCCGGTCCAGTTCATCACGCGCGCTTCGTCACGTTACAGATCGAAGTGAGAATCCCCACGCGTGTGCGTTCACCCGTGAAAACGAACGATGGCGTTGCGAAAAAAGAAGTCAACACTCCGGACTCTGCAACGCCCTCTCCTGACAATGTCAAGACCAGTTTGGCGACAACCTTCAACCAGCAGGTGGCGTCGACTGGCAACCAGCAGGTGGCGTCGACTGGCAACCAGCAGGCGGCGTCGACTGGCAAGCAGCAGGCGGCGTCGACTGGCAACCAGCAGGTGGCGTCGACTGGCAACCAGCAGGCGGCGTCGACTGGCAAGCAGCAATGTACGTCGTCGTCGACAACCGATCTCCAAAAATACCTGAACGCTACGCAGTCGGTGGCCACCCCGGCGCGGAGTCGTGGAGAAAATGGTGTATATACAGGTGCGCCGAACGCTCGAAGCATTGGGTAGAGCAGTGATTTTCAACCGGTGTTCCGCGGAAAACTAGTGTTCCGTGAACGATCGTCAGGTGTTCCGCAGGAAATTTGATAAGTTTGACTAGTGTTCCATCGAACACCGGTCGAAAATCACTAGTTTAACGCAATGAGCGTAAATATGTTT
>Ga0210059_1014879_pt1 | contig 11433 bp, 6 predicted proteins | sample Ectturendosymbi2_FD_188042 | JGI IMG/M metagenome (GOLD analysis project Ga0210059, IMG submission 188042) | Ecteinascidia turbinata endosymbiont from Florida, USA - Sample 2 (SPAdes) (version 2) | ecosystem: Host-associated > Tunicates > Ascidians > Unclassified | place: Key West, Florida... | reverse complement strand
CAGCTACATTCCAAAACATCTTATATTTGGCGTTTCTTCCGCACTTCCTCTTATTATTATTCGCTTCGACATGCTACATTCGAAAATGTCTTAAACCTCTTATATTTGGCGCCGGCGGCAGCCAACCTTCTTTAGAAATGGTGCCAGCTGCTAAGAATCTTTTTCGTTGTTTCTTCATCCACCAACTTTTTCAAAAGCAATCATTTGCGTCTTACACTTAAAATAGAAGCAAGGCAGCATTGCTAGTTCACGAAATTATGAGACCACTGGTGTGTGGCAGGTCCACTGCCCTCTTTTTGAGCGACCTCGCAAAGAACCTTGCTGGTCTGGTGACCCAGGGAACCACAGTGTTTCCATCAGCGCCTGTCCCTGGCTGTGGTCTGAAGGAACGCTGCCAGCATATTGGCATGTGTGCAAGTTTGATGAAATTTTAGTTGTTCCCAGTGTACTAACTAGTATTACTGCCCGCCACTTGCCTTTGTTTCAATGTATAACTATTGCCTCCCGAATGTCCGTGCTTTCTGTAAGTTTTGTTGTCCCCTTGTGTAGTTTTACTTTGATTATTGGTTAACTCTCTTGACTAAACATAGCCTATGGTGATAATACAGCGTTGTGATATATTCCACTTCGGTTGAACTTCTGAGGCGTTTATACTGAAATGAAATTCTATAACGTTAATAGTTGATGGCCGAATTATTGGTGAATTTAGAGTCGTGATAGGATTAATTTTTGAAAGGGGTTGCGGTCGTCTGGATGATCAACAGCAAGAAACGAGCGTAGCGGAAATTTTTTTCTGTTGTGCAGTGCAGCAATGGGCAGCGTTTGATTGTATATGTACCAATGTGGTTTTGTTAACGTGTTCTCAGCAGCACTCGTCCTGTTCTTGTGCGTTGCCTTGGATAATGTAGATGTCCGGCAACAGATACATTTAAGTATTCTGCGCAGAAACACAAGAAGGTCTTCCGTTATTTTCGTTTCGTCCGTATTATTGCGGTCATAATCAAACACCAGTTTACAAACCAAGCGATGATCGGGCGTAGCAGCAGTGCTTGTTTTCGAAACGCTCTTCCACAGCATCGCGGTCATATGCAGTGACGCCTTCACAATTTGCTGAAAATAGGATTGAAAGAATTGTCATGCACATAAAATGTGGTGATTGCAATATTTGTAAAAGCTGAGTTTTGCGGGAGATTTTCACGTTTGAGATGGGCTGACTGCATGCACTGGTCGCAAAATTATGATAATGGTAACTGCTATTTAAGTTTTGACGTTATACATAAAGTTTGCTTTGGCCACAACTGCGTTGTTTATTTTGCATTCGAAGGTTTCAATTGTTTAATCCAGCGATGCTCAACAGTGGCTGCTTTCATGAACCTTGTGACTGTTAATTACTGATGTGTCTATAATTTGAATTCATTCGTCATACTACAAACGACTGAATAAAAATTTTTGATGTGACAACACTTACACCTCGACGTTCAGTTTACTGAAAATGTGCCCATGGCCTGATCAACTCGGACCGAAGTCTGAAAGTGCTCCAGAGCTACTGTACTGTTTGACAGCACAAATTAATTACACGGTTCTTTTGTTCTGCCAGCATTGTTCTACTGCAAGCTCGACTGTATGCCGGAGTCTCAATGCATTCGATCAGCTTCTAACAATTACTTTCTTGTTAGCAAAGCTCTGTACATGTTGAAAAAGAAAATGTCAGCTTAGAAAGTCGTAAAAGCGTTTTTAAAAATAGTTGTGAAGCATATTTCAGCTTATATATGTTTTTGTTTGTAGATTTTTTGAAGTTGCTAGCACTTTGCTGGATCTTGTTAAAACGATTTGAAACTCAAAATGAAGGCAAAATTTTCTGTTCTGTTCATTGCCATCTGCTTGGGAACGACGACAGGATTGTTTACCGATGGTGTGTTAGTATGATGCTGCTTTTGCAAATTTACTTACGTTTCTGCGGTGTTAAGACGCAGTTGAATGTTTGAACGAGTTGGTTTTGCATTTTACTGTGGATGCATGTTAATAATATATTGTAATGAAATAACAATATTGGTGACAGTGCAGTAAAAATTTTAGAGTTCTTTTTATCAAAAAACTTAGGTTTGCATTGAACTCATGCAGCACAACCGTCAATAATAATCAAGCGCATAACATACAGCAGCAGCAATCAAGAAAGTACCCCACGATGACACGCCCCGTCGTGATACCACCTCCTTTCCGGTAAGGCACGCATGGTGATGAAGCAAGGTGCGAAACATGTAATCCCCGTATAAATGCTGTCAGAGAGCAGTTTAATAAGATGCTTACACGGTCCGTGATTCTTAGTAAGCAAATTCATTTCCGCACCTACCATCATTTAGAACTAAATTAAACAACACCTTCACGTGCTTCGCCGTCGGCTCTTTGAATGCCACTGTGCGTTTCTCTGGTGTTCTGCGTTGTATGAAGCAGAACCAGGCCCTGAAAGAGGTATGCTTTTAACACCAACGATTGTGGATAACAAAACGTGGTTGAAATATGCATAGTTGTTTTACAAATAGATGAGGGCCTGCTTATGTACACCGTGCGGTCTTGTCAGGGTGCGGCCTTGTAAGGCATTTTAACAGTTTTCCGTCCACTGGCCCAGCATACGACTGAGCTGGTAAATATTGTCATCCTCGTTTCTGCGGTGGAGAGCTCCACTCAAGACCAGAAGCACGCTTTTTCTGTCTCAAATGTTTTGAGAATTGAAAGATTCTCGGCCAAATTACCTGAAAACATTTTTGAATTTCCCAGTTCACGTTCTTGTCTGTCTCAAGAATTAATCAGCACCCGCTCTGAACTACGGTAGGTTTTATTCTGCTCTTTCGAATCGCAAACTGACTGCTTAAAGTTTCAAAGTTACTGAAAAAGACAACGAGAAACAGTTCCTCTTGCGCAATCGTCGTCAAAAGACGTGTGGGTAAATTGTAAGAAGCTGTAATCATTGCACAACGACCTCTCAATAGATTTGGTTGTGTGAAAACGTTCGATTTTATGCGGCATTTGTTTAGTAATGATTTTGAACAGTAATGGCTAGCTGTACTTGAATCCACTTGAGTGCTGTATAACATTTCAGCAACAAGTCTCCACAATGGCGACACAGTTACACGTGATCGCCAACTTTTTTACGTGGAATCGAGTTCGCGTCATTTACGCATCTTCAGTCCTGTAAAATATTACTGGTGAAATGATGAAAAACTAAAGTAAGACAGAGAAAGTGCGCTAACTGTAGTTTCAAAAATTTTTTGACCTTAATGCTACTATCAACAAAGCCAAACAGCAAATAATCACCCAAGCCACAAAGCAAAGAATGCGCCGAACAATGCTTGTGTGGCTCATTCACAGCTGTTGCTAGCCGTCCTATAAGTGGCGTTGGTTTGCTTTTTGGCTTCGATGATGACAGGATTACGGTCATAACGTGTGTTTGAAACTACATGTCTCGTGCTTTCTCAAAATCTTGTTTTAGTTCTTTATCATTTCAGCCGTATAAGCTGTTGCTTGCAATTTGCAGGACTGATGATGCGGGAGTAACCAGAGGTGGCCGAAATCACATTTTCAGACCCCGATTCCTCTCCTGTTCCAAAAATTTTGAATCTGGATCCGGGTCCGGGCCCGATTTTTTTCAAATTTGAGAATCTGACTCCTGTTCAGATTCCGGCAACCATCGATGCAACTGAAATTCAGCAGTGTTTTTACTTAAGGAATGGCATTTATACAAAGCATGTAGATTCCTGCCACTGCCGAAAATGAAAAGGGTTTCCTTATCTGGGTCTGTTTTTTCAAAAATTTTAAACTCCGGATCCGTGTCCGAAATAAAACACAATCCTGCCGGAGTAGACTCCGGATCCGTGGCCACCTTTGTAAGTGACGCGTAATCGGATTTCATAGTAAAACACTTTGCGAGCAGATTGAGCGGCGTCGCCAATGTGGGGACTTGTTGCTGAAATGTGGATATGTTCAGCCGGAATCATCGCAAAGTTATAAGGGCAAAGCAAGGCAAGCAGATTATCGAAAACTCAACAGCAAACCTAGAGTTTTCAATTGTCGTCTATTAAAGTTAGTGAGATGCGAAGAACGGAGTTTTTTCGCCGTGGTCTCTTGGCGGGATTGACTGGACATTGCCTTTTCGAGCGCAACTCACAACATTGGATGCGCGAAGCAATTGAGCTGCGCACAAACATTTTCTTAAGCTACTGTGCGTATCTTCGTACGGTATATGGTAGTCGAAAACAGTTTTAGGAGTGTACGAGTACAACGTGCCTCAAACTATGGCCTTCGTTACGGGTGAGCGATTATGCATCAGAGAGGTGCCTTTGCTACCTTTTTTGTTTTGTTCATGGCGATCAAATGTCAAAGTGCGCCATCATCCACGTGCACTGGTGCCACGACTAGTGATTTTTCACTAGATCTAGTGATTTTCAGGCTCATCTAGTGGTCTAGTGTTTTTTCACGGCATTCTAAGCATGTGTTTCAAGAAAACGGTTGTTTTTTCTAATTTTTCAACTTTTCAGCCCTTTTTTAAAGATTTTCAGCCTTTTACGTAAACAATTGATTATGTGAATTATTGATTGAAGGTTTGCACCAACAGAACGAACAAGTGTTTCTAATTTGAGTTTCTCATTGTTTGCACCTCCGTGCTGTTGTTTAGTGTTAACTGCTGCAATATTGGCCACGGCAGTATTATCATTTCTTAGCGGTAACACTGCAGTGGAAATAATTAATTACTTGTTAGATTGATCATGATCGCTCTAAATACTTGCGAGTGGTGTCATTTTCTGTTCTTGAGAAAAGCTTGAAGATTTTATTGTTAGTATGTGATTTTCCAGGCTTCAACATGATCAATTTTTGCAAACTTGCAATTGATGTAAAGGTTTTTGGGCAATAAAGTAAATAGATACATCATTTCAGGCAAAAATGCAAATTCCAACGCAAAATTTTTACATCTAGTGATTTTTTTCAGATTTAGTGAACTTTTTTTGTGAATCTAGTGATTTTTGCCAAGAAGCCTGTGGTAGCACTGTCCACATGTTTTTATCATTTTGCAGTGACGCAGTGCTACACAGCCAATGGGATTGATTACGAAGGAAACCAGTCTCAATTGGAACCACCCCTAATGCATCAGAGCAACTTCACTCCATGTATGATGTGGAATCAAACTGGTTTATCAGAGTTTCAAGATCTGCCTGAAAATTTCTGCAGGTACGCTAAGGGAAAAACTCATTTTAAGCATTTCATAGCATGCGTTCGTGGTAAAGCTGCTTCGGATGCTAAATTTTATTAGGTTATTTCTCCTTACAATATTGAAAGCTCTAAGTTTGCTGTGAGCTTACGAATGGGCTCTGTGTTTCATCTTTTTCCGATGATTCAAACTTACAAATATCTCCATTCAAGTAACTAGTCTCCACACAGGTGAAGAGTTTGATCCATTCAGCATATTTGTATTGTATATTTTTTCAATAATTTAATTTATTTGTTTATGACCAGACACGAAGTCCATAGTATGAACACACACACTCTGCAGAACGCAGGTTGATAAAAGCAGAACGTAGTACAAGGCACTGAAGCCGGCGGAATCACAGGGTTACAGACACTTTTTGCAACTGCATTGAAGACAGAACCATAGGGTTACAGACACATTCTTAACACTATTGCTAGCTATCACGTAACACTTGTTACAACACTACTACGGAGTAGGGCGCCAATTCCAAAATTGGTCGATTCTAGGTAAAATGCGAAAGCGTTTGTGGCATGACACGCCATCAATCAAACGAATACTGCAAATTTCGATCAGTCATTCACAGTGTAAAATGCGATTGTAGTGTTCAAAAAATTGGGACGGATACAAACAATCTGACTGCATCAAAGCACGCAACCATATGTTGTTAGATTTTCTGCATCTTTCGAGAAACAGGTACGTGTATTTTCGTAGCAGAGCCTCAAAGGTAGGAATGTTACATTGAACCTGGTGCTACTAACACTCGCTCCCCAGGGCAGGTTGTGTGGAGCTCTGCATCCAAAATTATATGCCACACGCAATCTCTGCATGCATGACTTCCTGAAATTACACCATAATTGTGATGCACACATGGGCGTAGAAACGGAACGAAAAAGAACGTTTTTACCTGCATTTGAACATCGGAAAAAGGAAGCTCGCAGCTTGTTTGCTGCACAATATTGATATCGCAGTTGTCTCTGAATGTCTTTGTCATCTGAGAGCTCAGTATCCAATACAATCCCCAGATATTTGTATTGGTTAACAGATTTTACGTTTTGACCACCCAATGTCAACAATGGAGTGACTGTGCTTTTTGCACTTTTAGCCTTAAACGTCATACAAACAGTTTTGTTGCAGCTGAACACAATCCCATGCGATTCAGCATACGCCTGGCACAGGTCTAGTATTCTTTGCAACCAACGTACACTTGGGCAGAACACACAAATATCATCAGCAAACATCAAGTGATTTAATAAGACTTCACCAACATAACACCCTGCTTTAATGTTGTTTAGTTCATTGGACAAATCATCTACTGTAAATAAACACCAAACAAGGTTGGACTCAGTACTCCCCCTTGTTTAACCCCATTAGACACATGAAACAGTTCAGAAAAATGCTTGCCCCATTTTATTTGCATCGTTTGTTCCTTGTACTAATGTTTCAGTAGGCGCACAAAACAGATTGGCACCTTTCTTTGAATTGGTTTCTCAAATAACTTCATGTGTAGTGCTCGATCGAATGCTTTCGAGGCATCTAAAAACACCGCATGAACAGATGAACCATGGGTTATAAAGTATGAAGCAGTTTGCTTTTGTTTCAGCCACGTTCCTGTATATGCCGATAGTTCTCCAATAAAAAATTTGTGTTCGAATAGATTTATGAACCCTTCCAATGAATTTATAAATTGTTTGTGTCAGTTAGATATAACAAAGCAAAAGTTGCACGTGCAAAGGGACAAGTGTGAGGAAAGGTCGTCGTTAGTGAGAATGCCTGTGAGCATTTGGTCCCCTCCGACTGCAAATCAACGGTTACATTTACGATCTTCACATGACTGCCTCCCTTCGCTGTTTTGGTTTGGCCTACCAGCTATAAAAACCTGCCATCGCGCCTGCCCGACGGTCGCTCAACGGTTTAGAATGTTGTCAGTGTTTTATTGACGTTGACAAAAAACAGGACAACCAAGCGAAACAGAGAAAAAGCGTGCCGAGCCGAGTTCATCCCAGTTCGCGATGAACAAGCGAAAACGTCGCGTAAACTCCGGGCACCTGTTCTGACTGACAATACGAGACGCACTGCCTTTTCGGGCAGAATGGCTTTGTCACAGAGGTTCTGGTTTGTGAAAGATATTGACAAGCTTGAAAAAACTGCACCACGCCTGCGCAGGGCAATGGTGTTGGGACGTCTGTCGGATCTAATGCAAATAACATGTGGAACAAACTCAAAGTAGCAGAAACGCAAAATTGAGTATCTTCAAGGTTGCACAAAGTTGGTTTTTACTAACAAAGGGTTTTAAAGCAGAATGATGCTGATGCAGAACCAATCAAAAAGTTGTGCTGGTCCAAGTATTGACGCTAATTATGATCTGCTGGTAATAAAATCGGTCTCTTATAATTCATAACACGACATTTACGTTGGAAAATTGTTTCGTTGGGTGGTGAATTATATCAAAGCAATTATCGATGGGTTAATTTAGCTGCCAACACTTGATAAATATGTACTGTATTTCGTGGTTTCGGAACTTTTGCCACATCCTTGTTTTGACACCATTTCCTGCTATTAGCATTTCAATAAAATTGGCCTGTTTTCTTGATAATTTCCCAATAACTTTGCTTTTAAATTGTGTCACATGACTTAACACGTTTTTCTCAAAACAGACGATGCCGTTAGTACGAAAACAAATTGTAACAAATATATGCACCCGTTCTCGCGAAACGAACGTATAAGCTAATTAGGAGTAGTGTATACTAAATCGGACGGTGGGGTGCCTTGCAATAGCTTCCGTTTGTAATCAGCAGTTTCAGAGATCAGGTCTTTGCGTTGTTGCAGTATTTAGAATTACAAAATACAACGCCCTTTTTGTTGAAAGCAAGAACTACGTCAAATTTCAAGTTGCTTTTGAAAATACCTGCTTAATGTGAATTAAACCGGAGCACGAGCACGTTGCGCTCACATGGTGTTTCAAATGTGATAAAATACCGTGCGATGTCACCTCTCGCTGATCGTAAAGGATTTAACCTTGTTACTGCTAGTTTTTAACGTAATAAACAACATTGTACTTTGTCAATTTCTTTCGTATGAAATTTTTTTGCATTCAGTGTGTAATCATTTTCGACAACCGCGCGCCCAGAAGGGTTGAATGAACGTTATCGAAGAGTTAATTATTGGTGTGTTTTCAGAGATGCTTCTCAAAAGCAAGCAAAAAATAAGAAACAATGTCATATTATAGGAGAAATGCTTGGAAACTGGTTTTCAAACTGTGGGCCATGGTCCAGTAGTGGGCCACAAAGACATTTCCAGTGGATCGCAGAGCTGTTTGGAACAGGCTACATGGCGTGCGGTTTTCCGAGTATTAACCTTTCGATATTTGCGTTTTGTATGCGTTGCTCATAGTGCAATGATAGCCAAGAATAAATTGTATCAGTCTCCTGTTTGTTTCAATTATAAAATCAGTTTCGACCTCAAATCGATTTTAACATTTGTGCCAGTGATGCCTGTTGTGGATGTGCGCCAAATCAGCAATAAGAGCAAACAATAAGCAAAATGACGTAACAAAAACTTTAAAAGTTGAGCGCGATGCTCGGTTTGGTCTGTCGTTAAGCGAGTCAAGAGTTCGAAATCTTCTAGCCAAAATGCAGGAACAACTATCTCAATAAACTATGAGTTTTACAGTAATTTCGTTGAAAAACAAGCTACTAGCAGCTCTTTTGTCTTCATTTTCTGAAGTTTAAACAATCGCTTGTGTCCAGAGGCTTCCGACCTTTGCTTGGGGCTACTGCGCTTGAATTAGAAGTCCGGCTGAGAAGCAAGTAGAAAATGAGAATCGGTGTCTTTTCGCGACTTAAGTTTTAAGACGAAGAAAAAACAAAATATTTTCTAAAAGTTCATTCATTCGAACGGTGCACAGTTCACCATCGATGTATCACAAACATGTCGTTCTTGGTTTGATGCTTGTAAAGTACTGGAGCGACTGCGTTTATTGTGTTTCTGTGTTTACCACACAGTGCGGCGTGTTGAACAAAAAACTGTAATTTGCTTAAAGCAATCCGAAATGCTAATTTTGTATTTCTTTTGACTCGCGTGTCTCTGTTTCTTCTAACCTTTTTCCGACAAACGAACATTTCTGCCCAGGAACGCAAACAACAGTGTTTTTCCGTGGTGCTTCGTCAAAGCAGCAGATGGTCAAGCAAGAGCATCATTATGTGACATCCCAACGTGCAGAAGTATGTGAACTATTTAATGCGGTTACATGTAGGCTTCTAACGGTGAAGGTTGCATTACGCAAATAGCCACATAAAGTCTGCATACGTAATTGCGTAATTACTTCTTATTGGGTGTGATTGGTTGCCAAGTAATTGCTTGTGTATGTACATTAAGTCTTTTGAGTCTAACTCAACTTGCTAACCAAGGATGTATACGATTGCAATTGAAATTCTTTCGTATTTGTGAATCTTTTCGAAACTTCAGTTATATTGTCAAAGGTGAAACTGTCTAAGGTGTTGCACCGTATCTTTAGCCACAGACAAATTCGCGGCGATGTTTGTGATCCTATTAAATGAGACTAGAGAAACAATACTCCAAAGCCTTTAAAAATCGATGCAAATATTTTGAGTCAGCGGAAAGAGATAGCTGTAACTGTATTTGGTAGTTGGAATCACTGCTTCGTTGCGTCGTTTGCAGCTTTATTACCTTAGTCGTTTGGTTTGTTGCAGCGCCGGCGTATATTGGCTGCTTTCGCCGCACCATCGGACCCAACTCGACAGCGTTGATGAACGGGAAACATTTTCGGTTAAACGACGCCAAGATGAAGATTGCGCGCTGCCTCAACTTCTGCCGCAGACGAAAGTATGCCTACGCAGGCCTAACAGATGGACACTCGTGCTATTGCTCGAAATGGGCATCGTCTGAGGAAGCGGACTTTGCTCTTTCCGATGAAAATCGCCTTCCCAATTTGCAGTGCAGGGAAGCGGTGTGCGCCAGTGATCCTGTTCACGCGTGCGGAGGCAAGAACGCTTCTGCCGTGTACGACAGTAAGTGTTTCTGACTCAAATCTTCTTTGACCTGTGTGGTCCTTGTGCTCTGTTGAGAGTGTTTCGAAAAAGTCACGGCTAAGTAATTTTAAGTGCACGTTTTGCTGGCGACACGTTTGATGTTTTTCCCGAAAGCCTCGGCTAAGCAGGATTACAACAGAGAACACGCTATCAGGTTGGAAATAGTAAGATTCGTTGTGGCATATTACTCTAATCATGAGCGAATCGTGCAAAGCCAAAACTAACCAAAATACAAGCGTGCGTCCGCACACTCCATTGTGTCCGCGCTCTTTCTTCAACAAATTCCACGCAAGGCTATATGTTGCAACCACTTGCTGAGCAAAGATCTCGGATTTGACTGACAAGTCGATTGCGTCGTTCCAACAATATCCTCCGATGCGACTTTGTTCGAGTCTGTCTTTAAACCAGTGATTTTCAACCTTTTTTGTACTGTGACTCATTGTATTAACCCACTATAACCCAGCGACTCCCATCTAAAGCACGAATAAAGCAAACGTAAAACAGCTGTGTACATAAAATATTTACTCGCGACACCTCCAAAAATGGTTCACAACCCCTGTGGGGGTCACGACCCTCAATTTGAAAACGCACTGCTAAACAAAGCGGTTGGACAACAAGGAGCACGCTAAAAATAGTCCAAAGTAAACAAATTTTACTGCAAGTTTGAAGATATCATCATACATTATACGATTACGAGACCGGGTGCGCATTATCCAAGCTGAGCAGCTTCATTTTGCAGTGACACGATTTGATAGATTGCTCTCAGATAATCGACGAACTGCATTAGATAGTTGAAAATTACCACAGTCTGTGCATAGCCAGCTCCGAACGCGTTTCTCAAACTTCTAACGGATGAGCGCGCTATTTTTGCCCGACGCAGGCTTTTAAGTTTTTCAGTCCAAAGCGTCTCGGACGCTTGTTTCCACTGCTTTGTTCTCTGTGCTTGAATTAATCACGTCGAGGGTGGTACCACATGTTTTTGAAAGATATTCACTGGTCAATAAGGAGCAGAGTTGGGCCCATGGCCATTTGCGCATTGCAAAATATGGGGATTACCGACGGTTTGTAGATATTGGTATAGTCACGTATAACACTTTGTTCCGACGCTTTTATTATTAATTATTGAGGAAGTTTCTATAAGCATTG
>Ga0210059_1014878_pt1 | contig 11433 bp, 4 predicted proteins | sample Ectturendosymbi2_FD_188042 | JGI IMG/M metagenome (GOLD analysis project Ga0210059, IMG submission 188042) | Ecteinascidia turbinata endosymbiont from Florida, USA - Sample 2 (SPAdes) (version 2) | ecosystem: Host-associated > Tunicates > Ascidians > Unclassified | place: Key West, Florida... | reverse complement strand
GGGTAAGAGTTTTCTGAGAGGGGCCCGAAATTTTTTAACTATGTCCAGTAGTTTTAAACTATGTCCAACACATTCTTCCACGGGGGCGAAAAATTTTGCAGGGGGGTTCGACCTGATTAGAAGTCTGCAGGGCGGAAACGGACAAGATTTCTCAAATTCCTGTGGGTGCGAGGCGACAGCGGACAAAAATTTCAACCCGTGCAGGATTCTGAAGTGTGTGCATACTGCCGATGAGTAATGTGAATATTACGGAAAAAGTAAAGTAACGGTGGATTTGAAGTTCTGCGCAAGTAGAAAAAAGGGAGACGTTTACGCAGGTGGCCTTTGCTTCAGTAATCTGTCGTCTTAATTGATCTGGCAACGCTGCTTATTATGTGATTCTGTTAGGTAATTCACTGGACAGTCTTATGAAAAGCAATGCAGGAATAATCTGAATGCAACCCTGCTGGACGCGTTGAAAGCATCTGTATTTGTCGCCGGCAGGTTCAATACAAGAACGTGACATGCAAAACTAACAGATACAGATGGTTGCACACATAAACAGGAGGGAAGAATTACATGTCAATGTGGCCTCCTTTTCGTGTGGAGTACCAAACGCGTGTTTTGTGGCCTGTCCCATCATGCTCCATTCACTTTGCCTTGTTGACGACGAAGTGAAATTAACTGCTTCCGAATCAGTGACCACTGTCTCATTCAAATCATTGTTTTTGCATTGCTGTTTCTTTTCACGACTTTGCAAGACTTCTGACTTTTGCTCTGTTCTATCAAGCACCGCTTTTCGAAAGTGAAAGAAAGAAAAATACTTGTTTTTTAGATAATTTGTTTTTCTCTGTTCCTTTCTGAAAGGTTTTATTGAGTGGTTTCGCCAGAGCTTCGCAGTAAGAACTCTTTTTGACGGTTCTCTACGATTATTTCAGGGTTGTGAATGTGACGGCAGTAAGAAAGTTTGGCTCCTTTAAAGAAACTTTTCAACTATATAACGACTCGTCGTTTATGTACGGATATTCACTCAATGAAGCAGCCACACTACAAATTGTTATTCCAAGAAGAATCTTCTTTGGAATCAAGATCTCAGAAGTGGACCCAAAAAAGTTTGTAATTCAGGTATGGTCATTCGTAAGCAAAAAGAAAGATTTACTTTTTTGAAATGAATGTACAAAACTTTGTCAAACTTTTCAAAAATCTGAATACGGTATTTCTAATATTTTTCAGGTTTCGCCTACCGTAATAACATATGGTGCAAATTTTTCTGTTAAAAATTTGCTTAAAAATTATTATCAGTTCAAAAAAGATTTTTTGAAACTTCTTAGATCACATAAAGCCATCTTAAGTTTCTTACTTGAATCTTGAAATGTAATTTATCATAACCACAAGCATTATCGACGTTTAATTCTTTAAAGGAAAATTTCGGAACAAACCCAAAGGATGTGGCGTTTCCAGATGTGGAGAAATAATTGCTATTTCCCAAATTTTTGGTGACCCTAATTGCTATGTGAAATAACTGCTATGTCTGCGATTTTGGTGACACTCTTCTGTTCGTTTCGTGAGCATTGGATATTAAACATTTCCCATTTAAACAAATGTCAAAGTGACAAAAAAACAGGCTACAACTTTGTCTTTTTGGAAGTCAGAAATTAGACGAAGTTGAACCACTCTTCACCTCTACCAATTGCTTTAACTCTTTCCCAACAGTTTCATCTCTTTGTTACAGAGACGAGCGTACGCTTTTGCAATTTGATACAGTGGCTCTAATTCATCGTGATGAATTGGCTTAAATCTAGTTGTCATTAGGGCAAGTCAGAGATTTGCTTACTGCGTCATCTCCTGCGTGTTGACACTATGCACCATAGGCGTAACCAGGGGGGAAGGGGGCCATGGCCACCCCAACGTTTTACCATATCTAGTCATTTTGTGCTTTGAGAGTCGGTCTCCCAAACAAAATACTGTTGCTCCTCTGAAATCATGCATTACCCCCCAATTTTTGGGCTGGCTACGCAACTGCTGTGCACTTGTTAACAATGGTCTGTTATTAACGCCGAATTGTACTTGACATGCAATTCATACAGGGCAGTTTTTGAAATAAACCAAATTAGCAAATGAATGAATGATCAATCGTTTTTGGTGATCTTTGCAGGCACCACCCTTTTCGCTGTTTGGGGTCGTGTATAGGTACTGCTGTTCAGGGCTGTTTTCCTGTGCACGTGCCACTTGCTGGTGACCTGTATTGAAGGCATGCGTGATGTACTCAGTAACTAGTACCTGCTGCTACGAAAGGTTACTTCTGGTTTCGTCGGCGAAGCAACTGCAAATGACAAAGCATTTGCCATAAACTATTTCTGCCTCTTGTATATTTGTTTACACCTTGTCTACGTCAGTCAGTTACAACAAGCAGTGATAATGAAAGTTTTAGTGGCGTCTTAACCCTTTAAGGCAGGGGTGCGCGCTTAATTACGCTCGGGGTCACTTTGAGAAGATCGTGTTTAGCGAAGGTCCGCACCGTCTAATGTGTTCCAGGCAAGTTTTGCCTCAACAGAAACTCTTGTACATAAAATAGCGTTGTAAAAAAATCAATTAAATCAAGAAAACAGATAGGACAACTGCAACGAAGAAAAGCCACAACCAGGTGAAATTGGTTGTCGACCAGTTGCCATGACAACAGAAAGTACAAGACTGTTACCAGAGGACAATCACCTCAAGTCAACCCAATAAAATAACAGGGAACTATCAACAAATAGCATGTAATTATTACATAATGTACAATCACGACAACGAAAGACATATGACAAGAAGCACAAGTGACAGGAAACACATGTGACAGGAAGTGCGTCACGACCTGAGACTCAGAAGAATAGGAGCCAAGTGCAAACAACCTCAAGAAAGTTCCAGAAATCAAGAAAAGGACCAATCACAAAAGACGCTGACAAGAAAGGACCAGTCACAAAAGACGCTGACAAGAAAGGACCAATCAGACACCTAAAACAAGGGGCGTTGACGGGAGCTCAGAAAGAGCATTTAAAGAAAAACACAATCCAGCTATAAAAACCGATGAATATGGACCAAATACTCAGACTTTACTTTGTCCGCTGTCAGGTGGCAGTCACAAATAGCTAACCCCTTTCTGCTGGCTGTCAGGTGGCAGTTACAGAGCCAAATCAACATTGGATTGTTCACGTTAGTTGCTGACAAGCAAGGAACATGCGTACTTGTGTTGATTGCATGAATTACGGCTAAAATCTTCTAGAAATTTGTTGCTGAACTCCGAACTCAGTCAGTTGATTATATCTTCACGCTCAGATACTTTTGTATCTGACCGTAACCTGCTCGGGATGCAGCGTGCATTTATGCTCGCCGCCGTGGTCGAACCACACTTGACAGTGGCCCATCTACTCTTCACATCACGCTTAGATACTTTCGTATCTAACCGTTACCTGCTCGGGATGCCGCATACATCTCTTTGTGCGCCGCCGTAATCGAACTACACTTGGCAGTGAGTCTCCCCAAAAATACCTTTTTGATTCTTCTCCGAATCACCCCTCCTGACAGATTCCTTTTGAGCAAATGCAACGCTACTGAATGTTAATTAATGATAAATTTCCGCACGAACAAACGTTTCTTGTTTCTCACAGCAAATCGTTGTCAGTGATCCGAGAATGTTTTACAGTGAACAGCATAGTATACTTCTTTGACGCTAATCATGAAGTAGTGTTTTATAAGTATGAATGATTGTTTAGCAAGTATTGACTATTTGATAAGGAAAGTAAAACGATATAAAACCCATAAAATCAAGCTAGAAAATTAGAGAAAGAATAATTTAAGGTTTTCAAAGCTTATTTAAACCCCGTTATAAATTGAGATGATTAAGAGTAAGAGTGGAAATCATGTCGAGAAGTGTGAATGTATCATAGACTGATGTGAATTGGTGAGTACCATATGTTCCTATTTATGGCGTAATTATGCAATAATAAATATGAATGCAAATCAACCAGGAATAGTGTTTTAGTTGATGTCATGAAATTTGCGTAAGGTAACTAGGAGCTAGTAAAATGGGATTGTCAAGCAGGCTTAGAATCCTGTGAACACGATCCCGGATCTAGCAAAAGGACCCACTGAAATACCGTATTTTGCTGGGTCAAAAGCATGACCGTACCACCTCTTGGGGTCACGCATCACGTAACAAATGGAAATAGAAGCAAGTCGATGAAAGTAGAAACAAGTTTCCGTTCAAGTTAGTCTCAGGACTAACGTTTACTGTAATAAGTTGGAGGAAATTTCAAACTTGAAGATTTTTCCTAAATGCTTCCGCGGGTCACTGAAAACGCTATGGCAGGCCACGTGTGCTCCTGGCCGCTAATTGCCCGCCCATGCCTAAAGGAACAGGCCGGATATTTAAAACTTACGGACCCTACAGACGTGTAATTTCTTACCTCCGATCTTAAGGTCTATTAAACACCGTTGAAGTTACCAGACAGGCTGGGCAGTTATCTTTTCATTCAGTTTAAACCACGCAACAAAATACGTATGCCTTTTACACTTGTTTTGTGCATGGTGACCTAACGTTGGACGCGTTATTTAAAGGAAATCGTCGTGGTTAGACTTAACACAGAAAATAATCGCAGATTAAGTGGAAAATAGTTTGGTAGTTTTTCCAAAGCCTTGATTTCTTTAATGTTTTTCATTTAGAGCATAAATAGATTAAACCGATCTTTATCTGGTCTTGAAATCAAAAGTAATAGCACAGACAAGGCATCATTTCAGTTTACTCACTTGCATTTTTTATTACTTTATAGAATAATTTTTGCGTTTGCAGGGAAATGCTTGTTGGGCAACCCCAAGCAACAATCCAAACGACTCTACGAATTACTACATTGTGCAAAATGGGTATGATACCTTTGTTTTTATACTTGACAACAGGTTCAGTTTTTTGAAGGTTTGGTGAAAATGCTTCAGCAACTTTCAATGAGTTCCAAATGCTTCAGCAACTTCCAGTGAGTTTCCAAACGAAACAAAAACAATCAGTTTTTCTATTGAGATTCACATGCTGTACATCTTAACTTAATCCCCTTTTCAGCAGGAATATCCTGTTTAAGACTTTTCAGAAAAAACTCTGGTGGCATGATTCTGTTAAACAGTGTGATAATTATGATGTACACAGGGGCGTAACAAGGGAGGGGCAAAGGGGGCACAATTACCCGGGCGCCGAATCATTCTGGAGGCGCCAAAAAGTCCCAACAATGTCACAGATACTTTCTTTAGTACAGTACATTTGCTTCCGAAATACCTCAGGCTCGAATTTGGAGGCGCCAAACTTGCTTCTTGTCCCGGGCGTCATCTAACCTCGTTACGTCCTTGGATGTAAAGTAGTGTGGGTGGACCGACAAAAATTGCGTGTTCAGTCTTGTAACAATGCAAAGTATATAATGTCTTCAAACACTAACTATGTTTTATAATTTTCAGTATATTTTTCAAATTTTCAAAAATGATGTTTCAAAAGTAAACCGAATACTCCTGTTTTTCAACCGTAAGTTTTAAATTAAAATAAAAGAAATTATCTGTTAGTTATCTTACAATACTGTTCAGATTAGCAAATCAGAAGTACAGTAAAGAAGCAGTACGTTCTACTGTCAACCATAAAACTAAACTGCATCATTTTATGTGGGAGAATCCTGGATGATCAGTATAACAGTCTGCGGTTACACAAAAAGATTGGAATCTTTCGGTTTACTGTGGTTTGACTACGTAGATCGTTTAGTTGGACGGTAAACATTACAGCAATGCCGGTCCCTAATATAATGTTTTTGAAATATTTGGAAAAAATATGAATGCAGTGAGTTCACTGATAATACAGGCATTCATTTCCTATGCAGTATGATTCACGAAAATCCCTTGGTTGTTTAACATCATAGATATTTTTTCAGTTCCTGTACCTGCAGTTTATTGGTGAAGCGCGAGAGTTGAGAGATTGTCATGCTGCATCGACAGCAACATAGTTTATATAAAAACTAGAAAAATTTTATCAGCAATGTTGCAAGATATTTTCTTTCAGATGTGAAAAAGAGAATATAAATCCTTCAAGCGTATGCTGTTTTTGATGGTTGTTGCTGTAATTCTGTCATTCATGAAAATTATCTCCTTACTGTAAACCAGGGTTTCTGAACCTGCGGTCCGTGAACCCCTGAGGGCTCCATGAATGTGTTTTAGGGGATCTTTAAACAAAAAGCTGATCAAGAAAACCCGCTAGTTTCTATTCGCCCATTTGGCTCATTATTCAGCTTAATCGCACCACAACTGTAGTCTAGCTAGTGTCGGCCTTAGCAAGTGCGGGGCCCGATGTAAAAACTTTTGCTGGGCCCCACTCAGTGGTGTGAGCAGAAAGTTTTGAGGAGGGGCATCAAGTCATAATCACAGAAATCATGAGTGATGTGAAAGAGCGAGGCCCGAAAAAACAAGCTAAGGGGTGCCTGTGGGCATGCCCCACAGTTTCACCTCTCCAGAAGAGACTTTCCATGTTCGTTCGACGGACATGTCCATAACATAACACCCAATAAGTCTATAAGTTGCTACACTCAGTACCTCCTCTCTTCTCTGGCCAGGTACCTACCGTGGAATACGGCAAGTCAATTGGCCATGTTTTAAATGAAATTAGCAACACTACACGATATATTCAGCTAGCAAATATAAGATATAACAACTTAGCAACAAAAGATCAACAAACAGAAAAATGCGACAACAAATCATCACACAAAAACTACAGTGCAACCTTGTGGTATACTGCTAAGGCCGGTCCTGCGATCATCTGGAAAAATCCACTATTGTCCCCCTGAAAAACTCCTTCCGGTGCCCAAGCTCGTTTACGTGTAGATCAGGTTTTCTCAAACTTTTTGCGCATGTCCCACTATCCATCAAAGATATCATTTTGCAGCACCTCATCTAATCTGGTGTAATATTACAATTGCGCAAATAAGACCATGGTTTTCAGTTTTCAATGGGCCAAATCATTTTGGAGCCAGAGCTCGAGCCAAAAACTTTAGATGCCTGGAGTCAGAGCCGGAGCTTTGAAATTTAAGTTCCTGTTCCACATCCCTGCTTTAGGCTATTGTAGCTTACGATACAAAAATGCATTTGCTAAGAGAAACTTATTTTTCCTAATTTAGCGTTAGCTATGTCCTTCAGAATTTTGTCCAAGTTTAAGCCTCTGCTAATTTCGCGTTCAATTGACAAAATCGCCAAACTATTTAGGGGTTATTACTGGATTAATAATCTCAAATAGGTCTTAATTACTTTCAGGTTAGAAAGCTCCTTTCTCGGGATGCCACGGTCACTGGGATGGTAAATTGTAAATCCTGAGAGCAATAAACAAATTACGAGGAAAATGCATAACGCTATTAAGACCGAATAAGCAGCACACATTTGCAAGTACAAGCTAAAACTAACTTTCAGAACACAAGTGGCGGTAACTGTTGAAACAGCAGTATCCTGCTATAAGTACGAAATACTTGCAACTGAAACAGAAAACAGCTTCAAAACGTAAACCCTCTCTCTTGGCTAGCTGCTATTGAAAAGACTAGACCACACATCGAAATCAATGACCACTGTTACAATTGCAGAACGAATTATAATGAATGAGACTGTTAAAATACCGCCCAGTTCACTTTGATTTTCGTTGGCAACGGGCCCCACGCATAAAAAAACTGTGGGTCCTGCATAAGCTTCCGTAGGTCAATAGGCGCAGCGCGGGCCCCCTTCGGAGCGGGGTGGCTTGGAAGCAATCGGTCCAATCGCCTAAAGGCCGGCCCTGAGTCTAGTACGTCCTCCAGCTAGGCCTTGCTAAGTAATCCAAGTAATGCTTTTACGATATAGTCCACACTGTCCGAGGAATTTTCTGCTAAAACTTTCCATGTGCATTGATGTGAATAAAATACTTGTATATTTCGTTCATGTGCAGGACGTATATTGTTTTATTCATTCTTAAGAGTATTCGAGGGTCCGCAAACAATAAATATATGACTTGAGGATCCCCGAGATGGAAAAGTTTGGGAAACACTGCAGTGTAAACGAAGTGTTTTTCTGCGGGGTTAACTGCATTTTAGATGTTGCTTTCGAACTTCAGGGTTAAGAGCTGTTGTTTTTGTTTCAAAAAGTAACAGCGAAATACTTACATTTTTAATAGTTCTCTTTAGGAATTAAGCAATGGGCCAGAAAAGCGCAGATGGAGAAAACTCAGCACTAGACCGAGAATGATTTACTACGTTGGTTTTACAGTGTACTTACACTACAGGCCCTTAGACAAAATCATGAGTGGTAGTATATATAACTCTCTGCAATAATTGCTTTTCTATCCGTAAGACTTTCTCTCCCACATTAGTTGCTCAGTTGAAACTCAGTTGAAAAAGTAAAAACATTCAATATAAATAGCAGTAAGCAGGTGGTGATGATAAAGTAAACTACCAAAGATTAGAAAATTGAAAACGGAATGAACAAAAAGGTAGAGAAAAAAATTGCTGAGCCCAAGTAAATTGTTATTCCTTTAAATCTTTTAAAATTATGGAAATGGTGTCGCCAACGAATTGGCTATCTGCTTGAAGCAACTGTCAGCCTTGCGAAGAAAAGATTCTCGTCTTCTCGTGCAGATGTCCTGTGGTCGACAGTGTGTATGCCGATGCAAACAAAGTGTACGAGAATTATAATTCCACTACATTAAAAGTTGGTTTCCGTTCTTTTACTTGGACGAATAACGTTCCATATCTGCACATTCATTGCAAATACTCCATCTGTGATTTTTCCGTAAATGCTTCTTGCAGAATTCAGGTAAGACGTTTGAGTTTCGCTGTTGGAATTGTAAAAATCAGCGTGGAATGGGCGTTGTCAAGAGATTACAACGCTTTTAGTAATTTTTGCGGATTGATTTTCTTCTACGTTTTTTTGTAATTAGGTAAAAAATTGTCGTTTATCGGGTGTAAGAATGAGCAAAGTTATGAATCATAACGATGGTTTTCAGCAGCCAAACGGTGCCATATACCAAAGGTTCCCAAACTTTCTCTGGCAATGTACCCCTTCAGCATTTCGATCGATGAGCATGTACTCATAAAATTTATCATGACAAAAAGGTTGAGGAAAACAACAAATGTTCTTGCCAATAAGCATTTAATAATGTTTGAAATTAATATTAACTGATATATGTATAAATTATTCGAAAAGTATAATGTATAAACATATTTTTCCCTTCTATTACCAGCTTTAAATGTACCCTTCAGGTAGACAAACGTGCCTCTAGGGGTACATGTACCCCAGTTTGGGAACCCCTGCTATATACAATAGCAACAAAGTTTTTTTTAATTCATTTGTTTCTAATTTCACGCACAGAAGTTTTAAGTTGTTGCTGCTTTGTTTTCTTCAAACAAAATTTTTTTCAAAGAGTGCATTACGATCTTGCAATGACTATGGATCATAAAACCTATGAGAGGCATGCACATGCAAGACATAAAAGCACAGAAGTTAAAATAATCATACAACTTTAGTGTATAATGGTGTTTATGTTTTGGAAGTTTAAAGATTAAAGCAGTGAAAAAAGCACAGCGTAAAACTGGTGTATATCACGCAAAATAAAAATTCTTATAAAGCCACGCTCCAAGCTCTCATTGAAACAATTAGAGAAATACGTGTTTCCTACCCAATATGTTACAGTATTAAGTGTCAAATATGCACAGCAGTATTTTCATTCTTGTTTAACAGCCATTGCTTGATAGGCGTTATTATTTTGCCGTTTTTCTTTTGTCTTCAGAACATGTGTTATGACATTTTTTGACAGGCATTGGAGTTCTTCAGCTTTAGTAACACTCCAACAACTTAAATGCACTTTATAGGCAAAGCCTTTCAAGCTTACATTTCAACAGAGTCACAACTGTTAAAATAATGCTTCTGGATCGATCAACTCTCAGTTTAGGTTGATGCGACACTCCACTTACTAGCAGCAGGGCTGCAACTTGTAAGGATAATTACGAAATCTATTCAGAAACATGGCCTTTTAGTTTTGTTGATTTTGGGTTGAAGCATAAAACGCGGTTATAATTGTAAAAGAAAAAATGCATCTATTTTTTTCGTTGCTTATCTAAAACTTTATCTGTGTATATTGGTTGATTTTCTATCTTTTCAGTTTTAAAAATATTTCAAAACATTCTAGGCTGATGTGCTAGGGTTAAAAAACTGAGATGCAATTTGAGGAAGGTTGTGCACAGCACAACATCATTCATCAACTTCTGAAATGGAGACAATGCTCAGTTTCAGAATAATGATAACTTTTTGTTGCATGTTCCTGATTAATAGAGAGATGAAAAACTAATGCACGTACCTCCAACAGGTAAAGTGTCAGTCTACTTACATGCACCTGTACTATAACTTTTTAAAAATCTGTTTATTTGAATGCAAAATTTCTATTTTCCTAAACGGGCAGACTTTTTGAGTTCCTAACTGGTAAAAAATTGTGTATTCGTCGAAAACTTCTAAAATTAATACAAACATAAAGTCTTTCAGGTGTTTGAAAAAAGCTGCTAGCACGTCAACAAACCGCAAGACCGGCACATGAGTCAGGCCCGTAGCCAGGTTTTAAGGTTTGGAGGGGCAAAATACATTTTTAGGGGAGTAAGTTTTTTGTTTTTATTATATGTTCAAAACAAATTGTTATGGGCACAACAAAATTTGGGGGGCACTGATCTCGAATGCCCCCGTGGCTATACGGGTCTGACATGAGTTACGTTACATTTAGCCTGTCGTTCACTTGTGAAATCAGAGGTATGGAACTGGAACCAAGAAACCGGTGTGTCACCGCGTATAGGTCAGATAACAGACCACGACAAAGGTTGCCTATACTATTTTGCAAACGCAGCTGAAGTATTTACAACTGAACTTTTTAGCCAACATGTTCATCTTCAAGAAGACGTCGCAATATTGCCGAAGACCTAACAGCAGGCCAGCTGACCACGTACGGCCCAATACGAATTTCAACACCAGGTTTATCTTGCAAACAGGTACAACTCACAAGTTAACGTTTTGATAAACGCAAATCGTTGGCTAAAGACAATTGTTTACAATAATTATAAGTTTGACCAACCTGTTTTTTCGTTTGTTTGCATTTAACGCTAACGTTTATCTGAGCTTTTACGCAAGGATCTAATCGTGCTGTTTAAAGCGCTATCAAAACAGCCTGCACCATCTCGGTCGCCCAAATGGGAACTGCTGAGCCTACGATGTTCTAAGTACTGTACGAGATTAAGTATATCGATTATTGTGAATAAATCATGATAAGATCATCCTAGGGTTTATGTAAAAAGATTCATACAGTCAAAATAGTTCAAGCTCACTTTTAAGAGGAGTTGCTTATATGATCATGTTGGATTGCCACTGAATACTTACTTTTGCAACTATACCTCTTCTTTGCGG
>Ga0210059_1014876_pt1 | contig 11437 bp, 10 predicted proteins | sample Ectturendosymbi2_FD_188042 | JGI IMG/M metagenome (GOLD analysis project Ga0210059, IMG submission 188042) | Ecteinascidia turbinata endosymbiont from Florida, USA - Sample 2 (SPAdes) (version 2) | ecosystem: Host-associated > Tunicates > Ascidians > Unclassified | place: Key West, Florida... | reverse complement strand
GTTTTTGATGGGTGGTGTCGTAAGTGGAGCAAGTTTTAGGCCGGTTTGATCCAGGTTACTAGGCCCTGGACCCCAACCGCTGGAGGGAATTTTTGACTCAAGCTTTTATTGGAAAGTAGGCTAAAATTTGAGTCTTCTGAGCCTTTGATTGGCTTTTAAGCATTTCTGGTTCCAAAGTTATGGCAAAATAAGTAAAATTTGGGTAAAAAATCTTATTTAGTAATTTTTACCCAAATTTAGCTTTTTTGGCCATAACTTTTGAACCAGAATTGTTAGAAAGCCAACCAAAGGCTCAAAAGACTTTTATTTTAGCGTAGTTTCCACTGAAAACTTAGTCAAACAATTTCATCTAGTGGTTAGGGCCCAGGGCTGTATGACCTCGGCCAAAAAGGCTTTAACCTTTTACCCCACTTACGATGTCAACCACAAAAAAACTGAAACCCAAAACTTTCAAATTAAAAAAAAAATCTAATCTTTTGAGGGTTTGAACAGCTCTTTAGTACAATCAACTAGTGAGTTACGGAGTTGCAAAATGGCACGAAAATATAGGATTTACAGCTAAATGTACTCAGCGCCGAAGGTGTTAAGTACAATACTAATCTTAGAGTACTATTAATAGCGTACATATGTGAAAGAAATAGCCAACCTCATTGTCTGTAAATATGTGAGAAAAGATAGCCAACTTTACTTTTGTCTGTAAATAAGTAGAGGAAAGAAATATATTCCATATTTTCTTTTCTAAGTGTACATTATATACTTGATACATATGAATGCTGTATGGCAAAGCTTATGTGTGAGCTAATAAAAATTTCGGCGCACTACTAAAATTCACAGAAAATTTTGCACCTTGGAACTAGAGATGGTGCGGACAGAAAATTTGTGTCCGCTGTCCACACCGCAACCGCATCTGTAGTACTTTTCCCTGTCCGTGTCCGCACCGCAAACTCAAATTTTACCCCCCAATAGCAAGTGCCATTTGTACCCCTCACCTGAAGCGCTGTGCTCTTCATAATATTTTTCTCTGGGTAAAAGATTTGCCAATAAATTTGACAGTGTCTGTTTTGCCTCATTAGTAATAGCACTGCTGAAGCTATTTTGCCAAAATTGATCAGTTGAAGTGGTCACATTTTGTGACAAGTTCGAAACATATGACCTGCTTAGTTGACTGTGATGTCAGAGTCCAATGCTCGAGTTTTGTCATGTCTTTAGGGCTGGCAGATTGTTAGCACCTTGTCTGTGTTGCATGAAATGTAGGCTAAACCTTAACCATAAACCCTAAAACCTCTAAATCCTTATACCATCTTCCTAAACCCTAACCCATTGCCTCTTTGCATATCCTATTTGTTATGTGGCCACATCAAGCATTCGTCTTCAACTAAAGGCAAAATTATAGCCCCAGCACAGCTACCACATGTATATAGCATTTGCCTCATGAAGCAAAACAGGCACTACCTATAAATCTAGAAAATGTTTTTAACTTGCAGCCCTGAAAGCATCTTCCTAGTTAGATGCCTACCAGTTAGCCATCCATGTGTTCTAGATAAGCAATTCGCATGCCAGTGCATCAGAGCAGTGACTGCAGCACGCCACCTGCTGGTAAAATAACAGCAATATTATGCCTAGGAATCTTCGCCCAGACGCATCGCTAAAATGCAGGTTAAAGGTGTAGATTAAACACGAATAACAACCGTTGTGATCTAAGACAATAACTTCCAAAAAGTCTGTGTTTTGCAAAGATTTATCATTAGATGAACGTCCACGCAGTACGCAGAGCTGGCGTGGTTTAAAATTTTCGAAAGTCATGCGTCACGGTAAAATTTTCCAAAACTGCACCGCGCGGAACGCGGTCGCAGTGCACTTGACCTCTCTACTTGGAACAAACGCATTGTGACTTCCTGCTTCAAAGACAAGTTTGCAAAATCATTATGATTCTTTCAAGTGTGATAACATTGTATACACATTGGTCAGACTGCAACATGATACAAAAGTTCTCAAAAAATTTTGTACATGTGTTTGCCACAGATCCCAGAAGGTAGCACATGTATCAAACTGACGTCCATGTGCAAAATGTGCAAAGAATGTTTTGTTTAAACTGAAAAACTGATGAAATCTTGAAGTATATACTGTACCACAAATACATTTCAGAACTAGTAAAACTGGAAGCATTTCTGAAAAACATTAAAAATTGATGTTCAAGTTGGCTTGCTTCTTGATATGATATCATTGAGGTATGAGTATGTTAATTGTCTTCAAAGATGTTGGCAGATAAAAATTTCAAATTTTTGTATCTTGTACTATGTCAGTGATTCTAAACCTGGGATAAATTTACCCCCAGGAGTAAATTTCATCTTTTTAGGCAGTAAATTTACTGAATCATAAATTATAGGAAACGTACATTTTTCTAAATTTTTACAAAATGTAATTTCTTGGATTTTTAGGCAAGTTAGCTCTGGGACATACATACGTCAGTGTTTTGTTTGTATATTGACAAGACACTTAATGTCAGGCGTCATAGAGCATTGTTATGAAGTAGGTTTGCGGATATATCACACAAGTTGCAGATGTTGCACCTTGGATTATTATTCAGAGTTATGCTTAGTGATAAGTTTTTTGTTTTAGTTCATCTTTACTAAAGCTTGATTTGAGCACTTCATGTAGGCTATACAACACTGTTTCTGTTCACGACTTCATTTGGAGTTTGTATGAAAAAGAAGATTGTAGCTCTTTCAGAATTAAAAAATCCTCTATTGTACAATACATTTCACTGTTTTCACAATGGTCAGACTCTAGTGCCATTTTCTCTTTCTTTCCACAACATGCTATAGACTGGACAGTGGACAGCCTTTTTTGGTCGTTTTAATGAATGAGTTATTCATTAGTTAACACTTTGGCACCCGGGTGGATTCGGGGATTTTCGGAAAAAAAACGCTTAAAAGCACGTGGCTTTGCGTGGGAATATCTCTGCTCCTGTACGGTTACGGACCTGGTCGAAGTGTCAAAAAATGTGGCAAGTCTTCTAGTCTGTACTCGAAAAAAAATTTTTTCGCTTGGGGGTGTTGGTTTTTTGTGAGTGACGTCATAAGTAGAGGACTTTTAGGCCACCTTGGCCTACTTTGCCGGGCCCTGGGCACCAACCGTTAGGTGGTAGTATTTCGCTGAAGTTTTTACTGGAAACTAGGCTACAATCTGAGTCTTTTGATACTTTGGATGACCTGCTGGGGTTTCAGGTTCAAAAGTTATGATCTAAACTAGTAAAAATATTTGACTAATTAGATAATTAATTAATTTGCTTATTTTAGATCATAACTTTTGAACCAGAAACTTTAGAAAGTTGATCAAAGGCTCGAAAGACTCGGACTCGAGCCTAGTTTCCAATGAAAACTTCAGCGAAACACTTTGGCCTGGCGGTTAGGCCTTAGGCCAGGCAACATGAGCCAAAATGACCTTAAAACTACTTCACTTATGATGTCACTCACAAAATTCTGCACCTCCCAACCCCCAAATTTTTTTTTCGAGTGCAATCTAATAGACTGGCCGATCCGTTTCAGCCGTTGAATAGCTCTCTAGCGCAATCGGCGGAGGAGCTAGGGCGTTGGTAAGGCAACCGAAAGCTGCTGTTTTTTAGGCCGAAATCGAAGTACGAACATATCGTACGCCGGCGCTCAAAGTGTTAACATACACAGGTTTCAACATTCTCAGTTATTATGTCGAAGAAGATAACTTATCTAGAATCGCACAAGGACATTAGGTCGACTTCATCCTAAAAATTATGTTCAAAAACCTCGCTGTAAAAAACAACGTGATACGATGCTTCTAATCACTCTACCCCACACACATACATGACAAAAGCAGGTCTTTGCAGAGCAATTGCGCTCAATTTCGCACTGTAGGAACTCTACAGTACCTATATCAGGATTCCTTTCTGAGGACAAGTTAGGATTGGATGCATCTTATCACGTTGTTTTTGCAATAGCAGAAAAGAAAAAGCCGCACACAATTGGGGAGTGACTTATCTAACCATACATTATGGATATAATTGAAAAGAGAACAAAAGAAGAAAGTTAAGAATATTTATTTATGAAACCATACTGTATGTTGTCATACAAGTGCTATGTCTTGTGATAATTTAGATCACGTAGCAGATGAAATTCGAAGAAATAAAGCAAGAGTCACCCTTCAGCTAGATGAGTCAATTGACGTGTCAAACTCGACGTATTTGTTGGTTTACTGTCAATATATTCATCGACATGCACCAGCGATTAAAGCCCTTCCAGAATATTTGAAAATTGTTTTGAAACATGTAACTGAACGTGTAAATTTTATCAGGGCACAGAATCGTTTTTTCAAAGTGCTTTGTAAAGATGAACTGATTGATCTTCAGTGTTAATGCTTTATTCCAAATTCATATTTTGCCATTGTGACTTTTGCAGATTTTGGTGTGGATTGGGCGAAGAGCTTTCAATGCTGTTGAAGTGCACATTTGAAGTTATTATACCTTTTCAAAATACTTTTCAGTGTGAGGCAGGGTTCTCCTCAATGGTGACTGTAAAATAAAACATCGATCTTGATTGGTTCCCAAGGATGACATGAGACATAGGTGTAGGAGCAGGCAAATTTTTGGGGTGTGAAGAATTTTTGCCCAAATTTCTGTAAACTTGCCCAAAAAAAACAGAAAATGACCTCCAAAAAAAGAAAACAAACGACTGCACGCGAAAGGCACTTCAACCTCCATTTTTTGCCCAAATTTCACCGAAGCTTGCCCAAATTTCTCCTAACTTTCCCGAAAACAACTAAATTAAAACATGACCTCCAAAAAAAAAAAACTTTTCACTTTCATTTTGGGTGCCATTTTTTTGTAAATTAAACGCACATACAGCAAAATTGCAAAGATTTGAACATTTTTTGCCCAAATTTCCTCACATTTTGCCCAGATTTTCACTAATTAAAAACTTTTGGGGGTGTGGTTGCAGAAACTCAGATATTGCGCGTAGAATAGAAGCACAAAAGTCTCATTGAGTGACTGACTGGTTGAAATTGTTTCATCATTGTTCAATAAAAAAAAAAGGTTAAACATGGCTGTGCACTCCTTCCAAACTTTTTGCCCCTTGATTCAGTGATATGCCAGTTTTTAGAATTTCAGCAACCTCAGTGAATCACTTCTTAAAAGTGTTCATGCTTGCTTGTAAGAACATTTTATTAAAGTTTTATCTCAGAGGCTGATAATAATTATGAGAGACAATTATGGTGTAATTTCAGGAAGGCATAAAAAGATTTTGTGTGGCCTATAATTATGGGAGCAGGGCTCTATACAACCAGCCGTGGCGAACGAGTGCTAGTACTAGTAGTCATCAGGTTCAATGCAACACTGTGTACCTGTATCCAGTCCTGTCACCACAGGGGGCTATGGTGGGCTTAGCCCTCCCAAACAAAGCTCCAAGCCCCTCAAATTGAAATATGAAACACTATAAATCAGTGGAGTTGTATCAAAATTTCTAATGTTAAGCCCCCCCACCACAAACTCAAAGCCCCTCTACTAAAGACTTTCTGGTGACGTTCTACCTATTTCTTGAAATCTGCAGATGGTCTAACAACGTATGGTTGCGCTGTTGATGTAGTCAGATTGTCTATATTCGTTGTTATAATTTGAACACTACAACCACATTTTACTTTGATACTGAGTGCTTTGGCATTACAGTGTTTGAGGGCGTGTGCATGCCACAATACATTTGTTCTTTACCTGGCTTTGACCAGGGTTGGGTCTGTTGCAACCTCTCCGGTGGTGTTGCGTTGATTGTGTGATTCACCATGAACGGGATGTGCGTGAAGAATAACACCATTATATATGCAGCGCGAGCAAGCAATAGTAAGAGAGATTGCGAGCATGATCTCTATTGTTGCTTGCTGCCACGATGCGAAGCTTTGCGCACATACCGCTTGTGATTTCCGATTGCAACAAAATGGTGCTGTGACCAGGATGTGGAGGTCGTGCCGAGTTCAGCCTTCACACAAAGAACATGTGATCGGTGTGGTTCATTGAAAAAAGGAGGGATGTTGTTGCAACCTCTCCGGTGGTGTTGCGCTGATTGTGTGATTCACCACGAACGGGATGTGCGTGAAGAATAACACCATTATATATGTAGTGCGAGCAAGCAATAGTAAGAGAGATTGCGAGCATGATCTCTATTGTTGCTTGCTGCCACGATGCGAAGCTTTGTGCACATACCGCTCGGGATTTCCGATCGCAACAGGTCTGTGTCCTATTCTGGATGTAGTGTTGTACCAAGTGTTACGGGTTAGCGAACAATAACGTTAAGAAAGCGTCTGTAACCCTGTTGTTCTACCTCCAACACCATTATGAAACGTTCTGTTGTGTCTGATTGTATCATTCTGCGTTATGCAGAGAGTGTGTGCTTGTATTGTAAAGACTTCATGTCTGTTTCGAAACCTTAAAATTAAGAAAATAAGTTTCGTACAAGCATTACCCTATTGGTTCCAGTAAGCACAAAAATTCACATGTCATAGTGTTCCAGGAGAACCTGTCCCGGACCCTTTTCCAGAAAAGTCATGCCTTCACAGTGACACACTAAACATTGTTGGGGGTAAAATCAATTTTTTGCTTTTGTTAAAGGGTAAATGAGACAAAAAAGGTTAAGAACCACTGTACTATGTAAATATGCTGTAAGTATGGTAATTCTTTTCGGATTGGATGATCTCCATGTTGGTGTTGACATTACTACAGTTCTCAAAAAGATATTTGGTATAAAATTCATGGGAAGGCTGGATGAGTAAATGAAAAGCAATTGGTATATAAACTGTTGATTATTGTGATCTCAGTCACAGTAGTGTAAAGTTTGTAGAAAAGACAGTTCCTTTAAGCTTGGTTTGTACTACAGTACAGTTTGCCTAATTCGCCACCTCAATGGGATTAGAAAATAGTGACGAATTAGGCGAAGTGACGAATTACGCACACAGGTGAAAACTCTACCATAAAAGCTCATATACTTCATGTCATACTAAATCATATGCATATTGCTCTTATTTGCAGTAAAATAGTAGTTTATGACATTATGGTTGAATACAGCAATTAATTCCTCTACTCCATCTGGACTCCGCCATTTAATCTAGCACTTTTTAAATCTTTAACAAACTGCAAAGACCTCCTGCGTTCTTTCAATAGGGAGTTGGTTTGCGCTTCGCACCTCGTGCATAAATTCAATAAATAAATTGCAAGGTACAACAATTCTCATATAAAGATCCTTAATTTGTTTGAATTGGCAGATGTACTAGCTGCTTAGACATCAAAAGCGAAACTGCAAATGACGTATTAGCCGAACAAAACACTTCTCAGGCATAGAAAGAGGTGACGAATTGAGCAAATTGACGAATTAGACGAACAGTAATGTACATAAAAGATAGGAATTCTGCTGCGACTGATGAAAAAGTAACGAATTAAGCGAATTGACGAATTAGACGAGTTCTACTGTACCTGTGGTATGTCACAAGTGGTCTGCTGGCACCTATCTGTCCTTATTCCATTCAATCGGCCATGTGGCTACTTTTCTAGCAAATGCTGTGTTTGTGGCAATGTAGTGGCAGCATTGTATGCAATCCTTTCTCTTGCTTCCATCCACTGATGCTGACCACAAAGTTGAAACTGCCACAAGAACCATTTTTCAAGTTTTCAATGCGACTTAGCTGGAATTTGAATTTAGTTTACTATCTTGAGAGGCATGTGCTCACCCTTTAGTCAGCAATTTAGATCTGACTTGAAATCTTATATTGCCTTCAATATATTCCATGCCATCATTTTTTTTAAATATTTTGGGAAATTTTAATTATAAGAAATTTTATATGTCTCGCAAGCACCAGTTATTACACCTTTGTTTTTTTTCAGTTCTCAATGGCGTAGCTTGAATAATGTAAATTCAATGTCAATTTTTCTTTGGTATCTGCTGAATGATGTAAATTATGATCTGCAACTGGTATAAAAAAGTGGCGGTTCTCTTATGCTCATGGTTTGTTTGTGGATTATATGCTGATGAACTGTATTTGTCACATGTGCAAACATTTTATGGTGAAGTGGGAGCATCAAATTTTACTTACTACAAACTAACTCTGAAAGGCAATGTGTTGGTGCATTTACATAGTTATGAAGGTGATGCTGACTTGTACCTTTCAACTGAAACCATAAAACCTCTCTGGCATGACTACACCATGAAATCTGATACGTGCGGGGATGATGCAGTCCAGGTAAATGACTATGATGAAAGGCCTGTTGGCATTGGAGTATATGGATATATACAGCATCCATTATCAAAATACAAACTAAGTGTATTTGTTGATGAGTCTAGAAGTGGTTTGTTCCCAGATGATATTGTGTCAAACACAGAACATTTCGATTCTTCAGTTACCACAGAGAATTCAATGCATGACGGTCAAGAAGAGGAATCACTGTTGTGGAGGATATTTGTTTGGTTTGTTAAAGTAACACTAGAAGTATTGCTATAATTTTATCAGAATACCTGTTATGCAAGGTGTGTTTGATTGAACAGCAACTATTATGGGTGCCTTGTTTGTATTTTTGCAGAGCTTCTCCGATTAAAATAGTTTCATGTGGATCATTGTTTTTTTTCGATTGTGAGTCTATTGAGTAAAATGATGTTTTGTAAAGAATGTTCATAATTAGGAACTGTTATGGTCTTTATATCAGTGTAGGTTATTAAGTGATTTTCTTATTAATACCAAATTTGTGACTTAAGCTAATGTAACAAAAACTCAGTTTGTGCAACAGCAGAATGATAAGCTAATGGAAAGAGTGGATGTGTATTCTAAAAGTAATATGTTGGTCTCCTCAGCTTGTAAGTTGTAACATAATTGAAGATTCTACTATGCATGCATAAATGCATTTTTGAAATGTGTGCCCATGTTGCTTCACAGCTTCAACAATTGTGTGAACTTATAGTTAGTAGTGCAATAGAAGCTCAAAGCACCCATGAAATGTCCAAATAAGTATGCATGCTTCACTGGCAGAGGTACCACAAATATACTGTAAAAAATGTCATAATTTCAATCTCCCCATCAAACCACAATAATGGTAAGATGAAAGAGATTACTTGGTTGACATATAGAAAGCTGTTGCATTACAGCATGCAACCTTACCGGTAGAGCAGTGGTTCCCAACCTTTTTTGGCTCATTTTGGAATTTTTCATTCCTCCCCTTGTTCAGGTTCATAGGCAGTATTAAGTACACTTGGAATGGAACAATGATCTTTATTGATGACAACAACTTGATTAATAAAAGTGTGACAAAAACTATCTGTTGTCAAATAATGGCACTTAAGTTTGTCAACAAAAACGCGTGACAGTCCACTAAATAACTTACAAATATAAAGTGATATAACTAGTTAAAAGAACCAATGTCAACTTAAAGAAGTGCAACACTTACAGTGAATAGCTAGCTTAAGTATAAAGTGGGAATTCCTACCCTGAACTCATGAAATTCGTCCCTGGGAAGGAATTCCTCCGCAGTTATGAACCACTACAGTAGAGCTTATTACATGTATCTGGTAGAACCAGGATTTAAATTTGGAGTGCAGTCAATAGTTTCCATAGAGCAGCATGCACATCAAGCACTGAGGTTTGCAGAACTTATATACAAAATGGACGGATGTCAAAGAGATGGTGCTCTTTATGGCTGATGCATGTAACCACTTGTATTGTGATATTGATAAGCTATGTGTTTGTTTTTTTTACAATGGTTTGTAGCTGTTTAGATCCTGGTTTTAGCAGATATATGTAGGTTGAATGTATTTCCTGATTTCAAACGTATGTGACAGTCTTAGGCAAATGCCACAGCCAGTATCTAATTGATTAACATTAATTTACCAAAAATGCTCTGAGAAAGTGGTACAGGCAGTGCTGCTATACCTTGAGTAAATTTGGCAGCAAAGCGAGTTAACAACATTCACATGAAGAGCTTTTAGTGTTGATAAAGATAATTATGTTATTCAATTTCGTCGCTTGTTTTTACGTGTGTTTATGCTCATGTTATTTTTTCGTGTTGATTATAACTTTTCTGTGGCAGAATGTTCAAACCAACTGCCGTTTTGCTGGTTTACACGCGATTATTGCCTGTGTTTGCACGGACTTTTGAAGCTATCGAACATCGTGAAGAGTTCTTTTTCACAGCAGAGCTGCATCTGTCGCGGAGCATAGGCGGCGTACACATAACAGAAAGTTTCTATGCTCCAATTCCACCTAATCGAACGCTACAGTGTTTCTTATGTGCGCAATCAAAAGATTTGCTTCTCCCAATGAGGGAATCGTCCGCCGTTTGCCACCTCATGTCAACTCGTCTAGATGCACCTTTGTTTGATAAATTAATGATACTATGAAATGTGTTTTTTGCATGAGTGCAACTGACTCGTAATATTTTCCAGTGTCTTTTTCATTGTAGTGACAGCTCCATTTCAACCAACCTACTACTGACCATGTTACTTAATGATGCGTTCACAGTAAACAACCCTAGTGGTGCACAGTAATCATAGCGAACTTGTGAATGCGATACGTTGTCAAAGTACTGCATTTACTGTCAAGCTGATGCATTAATTCGCTAAATATACCAAGACCAAACGCATATCAACATACCTGTTGATATCGAAAGCAGACGTTTGCTTCCAATGCTATTTGGGCTTTGTAAAGAATTACGTTAAAAAATAATCAAGTGGCACAAGACAGCACTTGATGCTGTGTTTATTAGTGGCGTTGCAAGTACGTGATTGCGGTGATAGTAATGGTTCTGTTTCATGCCCAGTTTGAAGACGAATGTGTTGATTTACGTACCGTATTTACTCGATTGTTAGCCGCACGAGATGGTGTTAAAAAATTAATGTAAACCGCACTTGAGCATAGGTTACCTAAGCCTCTGAGATACATTTGCGTACTAGCAGATCTCGGGTTTAATTGGCAGCCCTGGTAATGATGCTTACACCACTACAAATACCTTCTGTTCACAGAGGCGAATTTTCATTTTCGGGGCCCTAGGATATTTTTAATTTGGGGCCCTTGTGGAAGACAGGTGGCCGTAGTCACATTTTCAGACTCCGACTCCCATTAAAACTCTGGCTACCGTCGATGCAACCGAAATTCAGTAATGTTTTTACGAAGAAGTGACGTGTACAAAGACCACGCAGACTCCTGCTACTGCCGAAAATAAAAAGTGACTCCGGGTCCGAAAGAAAAAAGTAGGATCTTGACGGAGTCGACTGCATTTTCCGGTGTCTGGAAAGTTTTGGATCAATTTTTGGTTTTAGCTGCCATGAATGCTTCATTTAGGGAGGTCTTTTTTAGTACTAAAGCGGGTGAAAACTTGCGTAACCATGACCCAAGGACGATTAAACGATTTGATGGTTTTGCATGTTCACAAAGAACGAGTTAA